>Ga0209700_106174_pt1 | contig 18989 bp, 10 predicted proteins | sample SiratroredBW_FD_187528 | JGI IMG/M metagenome (GOLD analysis project Ga0209700, IMG submission 187528) | Root nodule microbial communities of legume samples collected from California, USA - Siratro red BW (SPAdes) (version 2) | ecosystem: Host-associated > Plants > Roots > Nodule | place: USA...
AAAAAATATATATATATATATATATATATATATATATATATATATATATATATATATATATATATATATATATATATATTTAAAATGTATTATAAGATAATGAAACTCAGTTAGTTTCTTGAGTTTTATTGATGTGGCCTGAAATATTTAAAAAATATTTATAAAATTATAATTGAAATGAATATAATATATTATAATGAATAAAATTATGTTAATATGAAATAATAAAAAATAAAAATAAGTTAAAGAAAACGGAATTTGTGTCCGACATTATTATTATTATTATTGAATAAAAATCAATATAAATTATACAATAAATTTTTCTTTTATATATATATATATATATATATATATATATATATATATATATATATTAGTATTATAAGTTTTAGGGTTCCAGTATTTAAATTTTAAGAACTTCATTATTTTTGACATATTCTAACTCCAGTTTTATTATCTTTTAAATACATTATACAATTGTTGCAATTCAGAAAAAAAAGATAAACTAGTAATATATAAATATGTTAACATAAAAAACTTAATAAAAATAACTATATGAATATTATAACATAGAGTCAAAGTACTTTATTCAACTAAATACAATAGTTCTCAACAAACTTTTATAATTTCAGTATTAAACACTAATTTTAATTATTACAAACTCCATATATTCTTTCATCGTATATAAAACTTACACATCTCCTGCAATACTTGTATTAAGATGATTGTCACTAGATACTAACATTTAACCCAATACACAAGACTTAGATTACTAAAAAAATCTAAAAGAAAGTGTTAGGGTAAGTTCACACGTCTAAAACTAAGTGTTTACAATGGGTCCCAGTGTATGAACTTCCTCATTAGCTTCTTATCACATAATATCTTAATCAATGTGACTTAGATCATCAGTGAAACTCTTTGTTAAAACATAGATGTCAAAACTTAATACACAAAAGGCACAATTCATAAATTGTTTCAAATGTATTACTTTAATTTCCATCATTGTCAACAACATATCTCATTCAATCCATAATATTAAAACAAGCAGGATACATGTCATATCAATACAATAGTTATTTACTAAGCTTTCAAACATCTACTATTTCCACAAGTTTAATTAACATAAAATTAGTCATTTTATCAAAGTATACAAATTTCATTATCACTGTTAAAGAACATTTCAAATTAAAATCACGTCTCATTTCAACCTAACTTAGTGTATTATAGCAAACTTTTAAAACTAACTTCCCTTATCTAGAGGTTTTTTCTTCAAACAATTCTAAAATATGCTGTAATATTTTAAAAAATCTAAAAACCTATATCAAATTATTAAAATGGAATCAAATTTTAATATAACTTTAATTAAATTAAGAAAAAAAAATTTCTCATCTATTCTTATTAAGATAAATGACAAAAACTAAAAAAAAGAAAAAAACCAAAAGATCTTTAAGATAAAAACCAGAATAAGTGATGAATGGTAGTAAGAAAATTTTTTAATGAGAAAAGAAGAGAATTTTGAAATTGAGAAAGAAAGTTTTGGAAGAGGGAGAGTGTGAGCTGGGCATGCATAATTTTTTATTTCGAAAGAGGAATTTCACATTATCTAAAAATGAAATTAATCTTTATTAAGAAATTAAAAAAAAGATAAATGTATTTGATTCCAAAAATATTAAAACAATGAATTATTTAGTGGGTTGACATAGATATTAAAAGATATATTAGCATCAAAATATCTTAATAAAATTAAATTAAATAATATTATGAAGTATTATTTAGGAATAGTAGAAGTATTTCTTATTTTTCTAGAAAGACTGTTTCTTCAAAATTCCAAAATTTAATTATCTGTATATTTGTGAATATAAATAAAAAATAATAATTCAATAGATAAGCATGTTCAACGACACAACCTCACTTTAATTAAATAAATATGATAAAAATAAAACAAGTTCTTAATAAAGAAAAAAAAGAAGTAATCTTTTTAAAACTTTTACTTAAATTGTTGACTTTTGTCACGTCTCCTTCATTTCATATAATAGATATAATAGATAGTGTCTAGTTATTACATTCGATCATGATCTATCTTTTGAAGAATAAATATCTACGATTACTATTGGATGATTATTAAGTTTAATATTTAATTAGTTAGATTTTTTTGTTATTTGACAATTGTAGTTACTCTATATGTAGTTGATTCTAAATAATTTCAAAGGGAGGCATGAATTAATGTATGTATGTAATTCATGGTTATTCATCCATGTAATTCATTCTTTCTTTTTTAAGTGTATATATTTTGTTTTTATAATAATTGTGTTCTTACATGTGTTTATCACTAATGTTTATGGAGAATCATACTTATTTATTTTAATATCCTTGATTGTCCTTAAGTAGACGCTTAAAAGGAGGCGTGTAATAGTTTTTATAAAAGGTTATTTTGGATTTAAAATTGTTTTTTATAACAATTTTAAAATTGATATCAAATTAATTTATGAACATCTAAATTATTTTTTAAATATGAATTTAAATCCAAATCCAATCCATTTATTTAAATTTATATCTACAAAATTTCAAACTATTTTTCTAGAAACTATGAATTTATATTTAATTTCAATTTAATTATTTGGATTGTGCTTGGATTTTTGATTCTGTTCTAATCCATGACCAAAACCTACTTTTAGGGATTTTTACTTCCAAGTTAAATCCTTCCAACACCCAAATAAAATCCTATTAACACCCTAATAAAATCCTACTCAAATGTCTATAATTTCAACTCAATATTCTATTTTTCATCAAAAACAATTTTGACCAATTAGGCCCAACCCATTTGGGTGGCTTTATATTGTTGAAACATAGAGAGGTATTTGGCATTTAATCATACAACCAAAGACACCAAAGACATGGCAGCAACAACAACAACCTTCAAGTGCCTCACTTCCATCCTCTTCCTCACCCTTATCATCAAAGGTATTATCTTCTTCTATTACTTTTCCAAAATTTTCTCTCCTTTTCTTTTCTCTTCAATTCCATCAAACCCTTTTCCAATTTCACCATCATCTTTTTCTGCCTAATTAATTCTTGTACAAACTTTTTCAGGGTCCTGTGACTGTTCCTTGAACAACATCAACATAGGCACAACAAGAACTGGCAGACAAATAGGGGGCCAGCCAGAGTGGAACGTGAGTGTGATCAACAACTGTTCTTGCCAACAGAGTCAGATAAAGTTATCATGCAAAGGGTTTCAAAGCTCAGAAACTGTTGACCCTTCAATTCTTACCATGGAAGGTGATACTTGCCTCCTTATCAGTGGAAATCCCATGAAGGGTTTTGACACTGTTAACTTCTCCTATGCCTGGGATCCTCCCTTTCTCATGTTCCCTTCAAGCTCTGTCATAGGTCCTTGCACATAGGGATTTCCTCTATATACACAACACTTCAAGACTCATACTGCTATTTCCAAAATTTTATCATATTAAATTTTATATGTTTCAAATTTTTCTAGTGTTTTTGAAATAAAACATAGGTAAATTTGTTCCTAGGTAATGTTGTTTTTGAATCACATATTAATTTTATCAGTATAGCATGTTGGCATATATGTGGTTATATGTAAATAATATCAGTTCAACAGTAATAATCAGAATAACATATTAATATTCTTTTGGAAATAACCATTTTAATAGGATTGATTTTGTAGGTATAAAAGCTTATTTAACCCAAAATTTATTAATAAAGATAATAATAATTGTGAGCAGGTACAACGATATCACACTAAAAAAGAGCCTTTTTTTTCGAAATTAATTAAATTTGACATGCTTAAGACTGTTTTAGTACTTTCATGATATTCAATATTTAGTAAATATGTCAATTTGTTCCTAATATGTAATATTACTTTTAAATTAATAGTTAATTTTGCGATTATAGTATGTCAATAAATATAAATATCGTAAATGATTACAATTGAATAGTATCAATTCTAAATTAGCAGCCAAAATAACATATTTATTGATTACCAAAAATAAATTGAACTATTTTGGAAATAACAACTTTAATAGGATCAATTTTGTAGTATAAAAACTTATTTAACCTAAAATATGTAACAGTGAGTGGATATATACAGATGCAGGATCATACTCATGACTTTTGAACTTGATTGATTTAGTATATTTTTTTATGGTTTTGATATAATCCAGAGCTCCTGAGAAAACAAGAGGACATGTAATATGATTTGAATGAATTATTGTTGTGGGAACTTTATATTCTAATGTTGTTAGAGTTATGTTTGTGGCTATAAGCCATTTAAAGGTCCTAATCTAGGAACATACAGACTGTCTTTAAAGTTGTCTTCATTAATTTCTTTACTCTTCTTTTGGTTCTATTTTCCTTTTGGCATTATTAATGTATAGTGGTTACGTATGTTGGAAGGAATCTTGGGACACTCAACAATCTATATCCCTTTGAGAAATTCTTCAGAATTAATTGCAAGACAATAAATTTGATGTAAAATAATGCTTATTCAGCATTACTAAAGGTGTTTTCGAAACACAGTTTAAAGTGTTAAATGTATTTGTACAGTTTCTATGATAGATTTTTGGTTTTAGTTTGATCTTTATAGAACTTTTTCTAAATTGTTCTTATAATTCCTTTTATTTTGATTCTTGTTGTTTTATTTTGACCCATGATATATTTTAGTTTGTCTTTCTAACATTTGAATAAAGAGACTGACTCAACGTAAATAAAAAAAAAAAACTGTTAGAAACTAAAGCTAAAAATAATTATATTAAAATAAGAGTAGAGTGGTCATGAGTTCTCATTTAAAGTAAAAAGAATTTCTTACTTTTTTAAATAATTAGTAACAATATAATAAATAATAAAAATTAATATTATATAATTATTATTAATTTATAAATATTAAATAAATTTTTATATTTATATATATCTCCTTCTATATACATAGAAGTCAAAAGTTTTAAACTAGAATACTTAAACTTTAAGAACTTCTATTGTTTTTCAAAAATGTTTCAATTTTAATTTTACTATTTATTCAAGTAAATTGTATCATTATTAGAGTTCAAAGATACAATTAAAAGAACAAGAATAAACTAATAATATATAAATATGTTAACACAAAGAACTTAATAAAAATAACTATGGTTATTATGACATAGAATTAAAGTATCTTAAATTAGAAAATATAAGAGTTCATATAAAATTTTTACAATTTCATCATTAAACTCTAATCTTAATTATTACACACTTCACACGTGAATTCTTTCACCACATAAACCTACTTGACCAATAAAAACCACAAAATCCTAACAATTTAAATAAAAAATATCAAATTAATTAATTTAATATATTGAATACCAATAGCCCACATATGATATATTAGACAAACAAGAATAAATATTATACTTGATTTTAGTCAAAAGGTAAGATTTACATGACAAATATTATTCAACTCAAATCCCTCATTTAACTATTAAAAAAATACATTAGATGGAACAAATTACATATTATGTGAATTTTTGTTTATGTCTTTAACACAATATATGTACACGGTTTCAAACAAGTTAGGTCTTAATAATATTTTTTTTTTCGAGAGCCTTATTTATATGCCACTTCTTATGAACATTATATTTAGAATCACGTGTGACAAACAATATGTTTTGACGTGAAAAGGTCAAAACTAATGGCTTTAAGCATAGTTGAAATACTTTAAAGTGTAATATTAAAACCAACAAAAGAAAAGGTTGAATAATATGGCGGTTAAAATAAACTATGCATAATAAAAAATAAAATAAACATGTCATCTATCAATACCCTTAAAAATAAAACTGAAATAAAAAAAACTATTATTTTAAGTTGTATAATAGTTATCATAGTGCAATATAAAATTAAAAAAATCCAATATCTATTATTATAAATATCTTATGTAAAACAATCTAGTTTATGCAATTAAAAAGGGTACAAATAATAATATGTCTTATTAGTGAAAGAAAAGCAAAAAAAAAACAAATCTTACTTTATGTAGGAAAGAGTTAAAAAAAGAATTAATAAATATTTTAAAGATAAAAAAGAATAAATATAAAAAATATGAAAGACATAAGTTACAATTTTTAAAAAATATTATCTTAATTAATGTCTAAAAAAATAGTACAAGCTACCAGTAAGTTTTATAGCAAATTTTGAAAATAAAGTCAAACAAAATTTTCTGCCGGGAAAAAATAAAGTAAAAAATTTATTTAAATAATTTGATGAAGAATATGTATACATTTATCTGCTATTTTATTTTATCGGACATAATTAAACCCAACTCGTATACTGTTAATTACATAAGTGTATAATAACCTACTAAAATTAAAAAAAAAAGTTATATAAGTATATATATATATATATATATATATATATATATATATATATATATATATATATATATATATATATATATAACTCATAACGTAACCTAACAAATAAAAACATTGAGAACTTAATATAAAAAAATGTAGATAATGTCATCATCGCAATAATATTACCTGAAGATCTTAACACAATAATGAAAGAAATAATAGCAAAAGTATTAAACTATATTAAAAAATTAATTATTATACTTACCTTAATGCTTAAAAATATTGCTAAAATATTACTCACCATTATAGTTTAGATTGAATTATAATTCAACTATATGTTGAAAAAATTAGTATAATCTCAAATGAATTATTATTAAATAAAATATTGAAATTATTTTGTTATGACATTTTAATTACATAATTTACAGTTAAAAAATAAAATAAAATAAAACATTGATCAATTTCATTCAGCTAAGATTTTATAAAATATAAACTTATCTACAGTCTCAATTTCTACACACAACCCTAACCATACAACCATTAGATAGCAACAAATTTTATAAAATGTCAGTTTAAAAAAAAAAAAACAGAAATTGGCAGCATCATGTGCAGTGGTTCCATCAGGTTGAGATCTTGACGAATTTCTAGACCAACAAAAGGATTACAAATGTATGTTGGAAAAAAACATTTTTGATTTCAAGAATTCAAAGAACAATCTCAGACACTATGTTTTTCCGTTCAATTTGCTATTCCCAGAAATCTGTTCACAATACTTTTCACAAGCTGGGCCACACACATCAATGGTAGCACCTTCCTCTTTCAAGCACACAGGCATGCATTGTTTGGCACAATCAGAAAGAGTTTCAGCCCTTTCAACACAGGCCACACTAATCACCAAGCATATCAACATACCAGCTATTGTTTTCTTTGAGATCACCATAGTTGTAATTTTTTTTTTTTTTCTGCAAGATTTCGAAGGAGGTGAATTCAATTATGAAGTTCAATGATGTTTGGTTAATTTGCTTTGTTTATATGTGGATTGAAGGTTGCTCTTGCATGTGGTGAAGAGAAAACTACGGCAATATTTTTAAATTTGAGGTTATCTAGGACTGCATGCCATGCATAATTTGACATGTATAATTTTAGGAGGCTAAGAAACAAATCTTTTTCATTCACCTAAAGAGTAGTTTCATAGTAAGTAGAATTTTTTTTTTCTGGTAGTTAATTTTTTTATATGGAGAGATTAAAAGAAATCCAAATGATGGTATATACATTACATTTATGTAGTGCTTTTGGGGTATGTATGGATAGTTGGTCATTAAAAATACTTATTTTAACAATGTCTTCCATTTATGCATAACATGAACTCTTTTTTAAAAGAAATGTGTTATAACTTATTGTAATTAGCTTATATTTTATAAAAGATTTATTTGTAAGTTTATTGAATTAAAATAAAAATTCAAAAATGACTTATTTTATATGCTGTTATTTTTTTAATAGTTTATATTGTAAGCATTAAATGAAAAGTATATGATATTTTGAAACATAAATACATTTAATTATTTATCACTTGGTAAATACGTTGATTTAAGTAATCCAAATGCTAAACGTGTGTTAATTAGTAGACCCTATATGGCTATGTGGTGATGGAGGTAACCTAAAGATGGTGTAGTTATAAAAGATATTGATTCTTAATAAAATTGAGCATAATTGAAAAATAAGCTATTCTTTTTTTACAAGAGGAAGATGTTCATTGGTTGTCAATAATATTATAAAAAAAATATACACTAATGAATCTTATTATGACTCTCTTCATTAAGAAATAATATGAAGACAGACAAGTAAATATATTATCTAAATGACATATAAGTTTGTCCTGTATTATTCAGATCAGAATAACAGTTTCGGAACAATCTAGTTTGAAATTGTTTTTTTCGTTGACAATGAGTTGTAAAATGGGTTATTCTGAAACTGTTTTCTAGATTGGGATGACAGTTTCGAAACAGTATATTCCATAACTATTCTATGCCGCCACCAATGCATCACCGATGTTCTGCCATTGTTCAATCACCTTCTATCGTTATCGATGACACACGTTACCGCTCAAAGCTCTACTGTCAGAGAACACAGTCGTAACTGTCCACCTTTACTGCACCTCACACACCTCCCTCCTCCATTACTACATTGCTTTAATATTCAGAAGGATAAAATTGTCTTTACAAATAGAACAATTTAGAAAATTTTTAAAATTTGAAGGAAATTGAAGAAGCCTTGGAGGTGCAAGAAGAAACAGTCCAAAATTTATTGGGTCACAAGCCCATGATCACCCCAGATCCAAGCCCAAGCCCACCATGCTGAATCTAAGTAGTTGAATTATTACTACGGGCTATAGGTCTCTACATAGTGTTTGTAAGAACGGCTCTGCATTCTTACAAAAAATAAACTAAAAAGGAAAATATATTTTTAAAAATCAAAGAAACTTCCTTATCATAGTAAAATTATTGTTATTAAAATAATCTTTTTGAAATAATGATACTTTGTCTCTTGTACCTCTAAGTTCTAAAGAGAATTAATGAAGAGGAAGAAGTTGAGTGGAGTAAAGATGGATTCAAAATACCTCATGGAATAATTGATCTTCTAAAATATCAAATATTTGTGAAGATTTAAATAATAATAAGCATTGTTTACAACTGAATTGAAAAATGTATAGTGCTTTGAAAATAAAAAAAAAATTGAAACATTCCTCTCTGAAACATAAATAAATTGTAATAGAAGAATAGAAAATATAAAAGTCTCTATAAATAAATTATTTTGAAGATTTTTTTCAAAGAAAAAGAAAAAGAAAACAAACATTTAATATTCATCTTCGAATATTAATAAATTTGTTTTTCTATTATATATTTTCTCAAATTTGAGGACGAAATATCTTTAAAAAGGGGAATGATGAATGTAAGAACATCGAAAGAGAATTACGAGTGCACGAATATCGAAAATTTTAATTAGTCTTAAATAAATGAAATGTTTGGAGAATACAATTTGCTTTTTTAAATGTAAATTTAAAAAAATTAAAAATTTAGTTTCATTTTCTTCCATTCTTAAATAGATGTAAATAATAATTTTATATTTGAACTTATTAAGTCCAAGAAGACTAAGGATGTGAGCATTGAAAGAAAAAAAAAAAAACACGTAAAAGGTATTTTAAACTCAAACAAACTTACTTTTACGTAAAAGGAGAAGATTTTTGGTTTCTAGACTTAAATTTACATTTGATTTCAAGGCCCATATAAGTTACATATAGCTTAGGAATGTCATATTTAAAAGACTATAAATAGTCCACTTCATTAATCTGTAATCTCTAACAAGTATACAATATTAGAAAGTATATAATAATTATACATATACTATACATTTATCAAAGTATTCCAAAAAAGAAATATCTCTTCATAGAAAATTTAATAAGTACATATATTTAAAAGAAAATAAAAAACATAATGATCTCTATCTTAAGTAGTCTTATCACTAGCTAACTCTTTCAGAAAATGAAATGTCTCATTGATAAATGTATGTAGACCATATCTTATTCCAAATACACACATGACTTGTGATTCGTTAGGAAAGAAAAAAAAACAGGATCGGTGAAAAATATAAGAAAATATAAATATAAAATATAAAATATAAAAAAATAAAATAGGATCAAATAAAATATTTTTGTTAAATATGGACAGGGAATTATTTTAATCAATTTTGAAACATTTTTATTCATTTTTTAAAGAAAAATATATTTGAAATTTTGATTCTTAATTAGTTTTAAAATACTTTTGTTTTTATCTTTTGGTAACATCCATTTTATTGATCCTATTATTATTTTCATTTTATTATTATTATAATAGTAGTTATTCCAACCATGTCATTACTATTACTATTTAGTATTAGTGTGACCATTTATTGTTTTAGCAAAACATGTAAGTTCTTTTAAATTTTCTTATGCATGTTCAACTTTTAAACATAAAAAAATATATTTCCAAATTGATTAATTAGACCTCTAACTTCAAAAATATGTAATTTTAATTTTTTTATATTTAAACTTAATATTGAGTGATGTTTTTAACTGCTACATAGTTCTTCAAAAAATGAATAGCTAAGGTCGTTATAAAGTATACAAAAATTAGTCTTGTATTAAAAAATAGTTTACTAAATTAGTTCCTCGCCTCATGTGATACGTTAAAAGAAAAAATCATAAAAAAAAAATACTTATTACCACTAGCTACCTCTTTCAGAAATGTCTCATTCATAAATGTATGTAGACCATATCTTATTTCAAATACACACATGACGTGTAATTCGTTAGGAAAAAAACAAAAAAAGAAAAAAAAATAGGATCAGTGAAAATATAAAAAAAATAGAAATAACAGTCTGAGCTAAAAGAAAGAAGAAATAAAAAAATGACCTAAAATGGAAAATTGGCTTTTCTTGGGAATTTGTGGCTTTTTGTTTTTTAAATATAATTTTCAAATAAAATATTTTTGTTAAAGATGGTGCGCCAATGATTTTTAATCAATTTTGAAACATTTTTTATTCATTTTTTAAAGAAAAAATATATTTGAAATTTGATTTTTAATTAGTTTAAAAATACTTTTTTTCATCTTTTGATAACATCCATTTTATTGATCTTATTACTATTTTCATTTTATTATTATTATTATTATTATTATTATTATTATTATTATTATTATTATAATAATAGTAGTAGTTATTCCAACCAAGTCATTACTATTATTAGTGTGACTATGATTAGTGTCAATATCTCAAGGTGGTCCAACTGTTTTCGCAAAAGTGGTCCAACTGTTTTCACAAAACGTGTAAGTTCTTTCAAATTTTCTTATGCATAAAAAAGTATATCTTCAGATTGATTAAGTAGACCTCTAACTTTAAAAAATATGCGATTTTATTTTTTTTTTATATTTAAACTTAATATTGAGTGATGTTTTTAATATTACATAGTTAAGGAAAATATTAAATGCACATTCTTTTTTCGCCCGGGGATCAAGTTAAAAGTGTAGAAACCAAAGTTGAGTTAATAAAAGACATTCAAAAATAGTTTATATGAAGCTAAAAATCAAAAGAAAATAACTATTGTTTTTAAAAACTAAAACAACCCAATACTACAAACTAAACATTCGATGTAATTTTTAAAATTAAAAAAAAAAATACAATAAAAATGTGTCCATACATAAAAAGTTATTCCACTACTCTTATTGTCTTGGCACTTTCAAGAAAAACACATGAGTAGTGAGTGTCTTTATAAGTATGATGGAGGTGTAGTACCTACTACTGATTCCTACCTCTTCCAATCAAACGTAGACCACATCTTACTACAAATACACAAATACACAAATGCATTATCCATTACATAATATAATATATATTTATGATAAATATATTAAATATTAATGGGATATAGCTACTATTTCATTTTTTTATTTTGACACGAGAATGAATATATATATTATTAAAATATATTTAATTTATTTAGTATTTCATTTAAAATTTATGTAAATTATAAATTTTTATTGTTATTTGGCAAAAAATTATATTTTCTTTTTTATTTGATTTTTACTTTCGTAAAAATAGCTGTTTAATAAATATTTAAATACGTATGAGTGAAAATATATATACTTCGATAAAAATATATAATTAAAAAGAATAATCAGAATAAATATGGATTTTTATTTCAGACAGAAAAATAAATATGATCGAACTTTCGCGTCGTCCTATTGTCATCTTATTAATATAAAAAATATAATGAATGAAAATAAAATCAAAAATAAAAGTAGAATAAAAATAAGAACATTTATTTCACTTCCAACGAAATTTTTCCATTAATGAGTGATGTATGATTCACATGTTACAGTAAATTATAGTAAATGTACGATTCATATATAAATAGAGATAATGTGTCAGAATAGTATTTGAAAGAATTACAGTGGCACTTAAGAGTCTAAAGAGTTTTCTTCCGTTAGTAAATTAGTTCTTTTGTTAATTAAATCATGTTCAAGTGTCATTAGACACATTTTGTCACTTCTCTTTAGTATTCCTTAAGTTAAACACATTAAAAATTAAAACAAGTGAAGTTAGTATTTTCTTTCTTGTAAAAATAGGTGATAACTCTTAAAAAGAAATTACCAAGCAGATAAGTCCCTATAATTTATTTCCGTTGTATATTTGTTCCTCTCTTTCATACTTCATTAGTAATTTCGTTAACAAATGAGCAGTGACAACATTTTATTCCAATATTAAAAGATGTAAATGAAGATAATACTGTGAACAAGTTGAAGAGAAAATACACAATTGTCGAATGCTAGAGAAGTGATCTTATAATATATGATCAAAATACATATAAATATGATGGATGTGTTCCACATATAGTTTTGAAGAAGAAAAAGGAAGATAAAGAGATAATTTTATATGGTCAGCTTGAAGTGGTGTATATTAGAACCAATTTATAGATTTTTTAATTCAAAATTATATGAAGTGATAAGACTTTAGTAAATTGGTAATTGAAATTTTGTAGAATCGTGAAAACATGATTATGTTTTTTTAACAATTTATTGATACTATATTTTATATATATATATATATATATATATATATATATATTATTTAATGTGTATATTCATGTTAACGTAAATGTTTTATTAATTTTTTTGGAAGAAATTAAAATGAATATATTAATTTTAGTTGCAAATTACTATTTGTATTGAAATGATTTTTATAACAATGTAGTTTATTCATTAAATTAATGACGTTAAGATTAAAATAAATGTGTTTATGGCAATGTAGTAAATTCGTACAAAATGTATACACGAAAAAAGTAAAAAAAAAAATAAATAAAACGCTAAGATTATCCATGAGTTTAACAAATCAATAAAAAAATATTTAATAAAACTTAAAAAAATTAAAAAAATTATTTAAAAATATAAAAAAGTAAAAAAAATCAAATTCATGATATTATATACGATTTTAATATAATAAATAATAACTATTTAAACAAAACTTAAAACAAATTAAAAAAAATCAAAAATTGTACAACTTTACCAACAATATTTTAAAAAATTGCTACAAAACGTTATTAAAAGTACAAGTTCAACACCAAAATATTTATATGATCTAAAGTCATACTTTAAAACCCGGTTTTTTTAATTTTAAAATTGTGAACACAATTTATTTATTTTTGTAAAGTTTTCAAAATTTACTTATTTCAGCACATTTAAAAAAAATACATTATTTCAATAACTTGTTACTTGTGGCTACAAAAATGATTTTTTAAAAGTTCACTTCTCCAAATATTTACTTACTTGTGTATGTTTTCTCACCATTCTTCAACGGACCGATCTACTCATTTACTCAACTCCAATTCTCACAATATTATATTCATATAAATAAAAAAATAGGGTGAAATTTATGTTTTTCTAAAATTTGTAACATATGATTATTTAACAATTTTTATGAAGAAATATTTTTTAATACCTTCAAACATGCTTAATAACTTAAATAAAATTAATTAAAATTATATTTATTATAATAATTAGTTATTAAAATAATTTAATATTCATAATTATCCCGTAAACATAAAGAGAAGTCATAAATGTCACGTGTTGCTCATGGCTAACTACATTCCACAGCAAACAAACATCAAATCTATTCATATCTTTTACTTTTTGATAAAGGAGCTAAAAAAGTTCTGCTCATAATAAATTTTTGTCTCCCGAAGCATCTGCACCTTAAAAATTAATTTGCACGAGGAAATAATCTCATAAACTTTATTAATAGAGTGTAGTTATATAAGCTTTTATATATTTAGGGGTTGAATAAGATTTTTTATATTTAAAAATCAAAAATCCTCCCCAACTTATACCTACTAGAACTAAAATTATCATAATTTACCTATACAAAATTAATAGTGTTTATAATTTTAAATGATTGTTGTTGCTAATATTATTTTGAAAATATTCTGATAAAGAAGATATTAAAAATAAGAAAAACATATAATTTTATGAAGAAAAAATATTTTTTCACATTATGTGATATCAATATTTATTAAAGATAAATAAAAAATCATGATCCCTCGTGTTCAACGTGGCTACCAACAACTCAGAGCTTTAGAAAAGAGATGTGACGTACCATATATCTTTAATATATTTGTATTATTGATGAAAAGTTATGCGTAACTCTTTATTAAACAATTCTTCGTTCCAAAATTTATTTCATTACTTAAAAGGTGCGTTGAAAAGTATAGTTATAGCATCATCCCTATGCTAGCACTTTTTGAGACCATATTAACAAAAGGGAAAGAAATAATAAACTCACTTAAATTTATTCTTCATCTTATAATTTTATAAATATATAATGTTAATCTTTATAAAATTAGCCTTTTAATTTTTTTAAAATTAAATAAATTTAATCGACTGCTAATATATAACTCAGTTGTTCATAAAAATAATGTATACTAAAACTAATTATTAAAGTTTACTATTAATATTTTAAGAAATGAATAATTAATGTTATTATCATTTAGAAATGTGTAATATTTTCTGTAAAAAATTATATAATATATTAATATCATTAAATTTATTTAATTTTAAAAAATTGGAACATCATATAATTAAAATTTTATAAGGACTAAAATATTGCATTCAATAAATGATAGGAATCAAAAGTGGGTTTAAGGTTAATATTATGCGGTGATAAAAATAAGTGTACCATTTAAAATAAATTGAACTATATATCTATTTATATAAAATGAAAAGCACAATGTGAAGATAATTTGACCTAATTGTAAGAGAAAAGGAAAAATAGGTATGAGAAAACCCCATTTTGTCATAATAAAGGTTTTGGAGGATTTGGTTCCGGTATCTGTTTCCGGAATCTTCTAATCAATCATAACAAATTATTATACTTATTATTCATTCTTAAAAAATAAAATTATGAAAATAATATCTTTTTTTGCCAGTGAAAATTGATGAAAGGATTTGTTTATGTAAGTTTGATCAAAAGGATATCAAATAAAAGAAAAATAATATTAATTATTTGAAGTTATAGGATTATATATATATATATATAGAGAGAGAGAGAGAGAGATTGTTTTCTCTTTTTTTCTCTTCTTTTAAAGAGCGAGACGTAGAAGGTAATAAAGTTTCAATGAATTTAAATTCATCAAATTTTGATTTGAGCAAGTTTTTTTTTTTTAATCTCAAATTCCTTGCTTTTGTTTTGTTAGCACGGATTAATTTTTTCTATCGTAAAAGTATCATTTGATAAGAAAAAGTAATAATATTTACTAGTTTAAGTTTACGTGTCTAATTTTTGAATCATGTTTTCTAGGGATGAGTTAGGATATCATTCACTCTTCTATTTCTTCTTAGTATGTTGCTTAAATAGCAAAATATATCATATTAAGGGAAACTAATTTTATTTAATTAACTTGGGAGTTTTTATGTGAGTAAACCTAAGTTAGATAGTTAAGGACGATTGATATTAATTTAGTTTTGAGTTAATAAAGTATTGCAGAATGGGGGAGGATATTATTTTGTTTTAAGTGTAATTATTTTCACAAGGATTGATTATTGATGTTGAATTCTAATGTTAAATGTTAATGTTAATTATATTTGGATAATTTATCATTAAATTTTGTATGTTTCAAGTTCATTTGAATTGTGAATTATATTTCAACTTAGATTTTGAATTATGTTATGTTTGAATTTGAGATTGATATTAATTTTGAATTTTTGTTTTATGATTGAGTTATTATATTGGATGATATTTGAAATATCATAGGTGCAATACGTAAAATTGGTGGAATATATTGTTTGAAATTAATTTGCATTATATTTGAATGTTGTCTTGCATTATACATTGTAAAGAATGTTGTCTTGCATTATACATTGTAAAGGAATATAAAACAATAATAGCATGAATTCATGAAGGATTTATCTATAAAATTTAGTTTGAAAGTATTCACGATGTACCTGCAAATTTGTATGTGTGGATAATATTACTCATAAATGCATCCGTAGATAATTATGGAAATTTGAAATCCACAAATTTATGTATTTAATGTCCATTTGTGATTAATTGATCATGATGGATGGGAATATTCCTGGGGATGTTGAGTGGTAGAAAATTACCTAGGAAGTGGGACTCATGTATAATACTCACCATCTCTATTTCCTATACACAGATAATTCCTCCAAAAATTACCTACGAAATACTTAGCTTGAGTAGCTGATAAATAATTTTTATTTACCTACATACTTCTACTGTTTCTTATCAATTTCTGTTATGAATAAATTCAATTTTTTTTATGAACCATATTAAAAAACTAATGAACACTTATAATTTCTCTACACTGTTTAAGCCTTCCCAAACACATGTTTAATCAGAAAAAGAAACAGAAAGTGTATGCGTGGTTTCAAAGTCTTCTCAGGTCTTTCCATGTGTTGAAAATCTAGAATCTACACAGAGTCACAGAGTGCAGTTTTTGGCCTATAAATACACCACAGACTCATCGTTCTGCATCATCCATCAACTCATCCTTCAACTCAAAGCAATGGCTTCCTCCACTGTCCTCTCCCTTGCCCTAGCCCTCTTCCTTGTGCTTCTCACCCATGCAACCTCAACCAACATCTTCTCCTTCGACTACCAAACCTTCGACTCATCCAACCTCATCATCCAAGGTGACGCCACCGTCTCATCCGCCGGCCAGTTACGTCTCACCAAAGTTCAAGGCAACGGCAAACCCACCGCCGAGTCTCTCGGCCGCGCCTTCTACTCCTCCCCCATCCAAATCTGGGACAGCAAAACCGGCAGCGTCGCCAGCTTCGCCACCTCCTTCAAATTCAATATCTTCGCCCCCAACAAATCCAACTCCGCCGATGGCCTTGCCTTCGCTCTCGTCCCCGTCGGCTCCCAGCCCAAAGCCAACAAAGGTTTTCTAGGTCTTTTCGACAGCGCCGCCACCGACAACTCCCTCCAGACCGTGGCTGTGGAGTTCGACACCTACTCCAACTACGGCTGGGACCCCGCAAACCGTCACATTGGCATCGACGTCAACTCCGTCAAGTCTATCAGAACGGCGTCGTGGGGTTTGGCCAACGGCCAGAACGCCGAGATCCTCATCACCTATGACGCCTCCACCAAGCTCTTGGTGGCTTCTCTTGTTCACCCTTCTCGCAGAACGAGCTACATCGTGTCTGAGAGAGTGGACCTGAAGAGCGTTCTTCCCGAGTGGGTGAGCATTGGGTTCTCTGCCACCACTGGGTATTACGAAGGCGAAACACACGACATTCTGTCTTGGTCTTTTGCTTCGAAGCTCTCTGGTGATGGCAGCGCCTCTGAAGGTTTGAATCTGGCCAAGTTCGTCCTGAACAAGATCATCTAGACTCTCCAACGTGGTGGTTCACTGTGACACTAAAACACACTGCATGCAATAACACTCTTCCTATGCTAGTTGCTGTTGTTGTTTGCTGCTAATAATGTTTATTTGTCACAGAAGTTAATAATATCATGCCATCATATGTTACTCTATTTTCCTCTATTTTTATTTTTTTTATCATCCTAATAATCCACACTTACAACATAGATATAATCTCACTTGTTAATATAATATTTTAACCTAAAATTATATACACTTAAATTATACAATTAAATAAGGATACAATTGCCATTAAATATATACCAAAGACTTGCAACATGCTTAGAATGAATTTTAAATTTAAATTATTTTAATAATTGTTCCAGATTAAACCCTAATTAAGTTATATCTGAGGTGGGATGATCTTAATAGATCTTAAGAAGTTATTTTCTGAATCTGATTTAAAAAACTTTGTTTAGATAATCTTGAAAATAACCCTAAAACTTAAAAGGTAATCTAAGATCGGTCTCTAAAAGACAAAGACAAATGGTAAAGTGATAATAATATTGTTTATCATAATATTTATAAGTAATGATATTGGAACGATCTAATGTTATCAGACCCATTGTTATAAAGAATAATGTAAATTTTTATTAATTATTTTGATTACCACTTAATTAACTAGTTTAGTGGACTTTTTTTTATAGACTATCTAACCTCCTAGGTTGGGTTCTCTTGGCTTGTTAAACATGCTATTAACCTACTTTTATTACTTGGATTCTCAGTATACCGAATAAATTGTATGTTTATATATATGATTAATTGTTCTGATTGAATATAATTAATTTTTTTAATAAATTTGTAGAAAATTAATTTGAAGTTAATTAATTTTGTTTGGATGAAAATAAAATCATATCTACGTCTGATAATTAATACTTAGTAAGTCTTGATTTGGAGATTATTAAGTGCGTGTAAATCAAATTTATCAAAAGTAGGTGGTTTTCGAGTAAAACTTTTAAATTTATATTTAACAACTCTGAAAAAGAGATTTACATTCCTAAATTTAGGAGTTTAAATAGAATTTTTTGACCTAAATAATGTTTTCGAATATCTTCTGCCAATTAAGTTTAAAAAAAAAACGTGTTCATTTAAGTGATGAAGCACGAATGATAATTTGTGTGGTCCATTGCTGGCAAAGTAATTATCCCACATCACAGCTTTTTTTTTTTTTTTTTTTT
>Ga0209700_106175_pt1 | contig 18986 bp, 17 predicted proteins | sample SiratroredBW_FD_187528 | JGI IMG/M metagenome (GOLD analysis project Ga0209700, IMG submission 187528) | Root nodule microbial communities of legume samples collected from California, USA - Siratro red BW (SPAdes) (version 2) | ecosystem: Host-associated > Plants > Roots > Nodule | place: USA...
TTGTTTAACCTGTACAGTATCAATGAGTAATTATTTTTGCAAGCATTGTTAAATTAATTTTTATAAATTATTATATCTATGAGACGATTGCTGCCACTGGCACGATCAGGTAGATGCTTGATACGGTCGCTATTACCACACCGATCCTGAGATTATCTAATTGCTGTAGTTTTTGCACAACTAATATTGTTCATATGGCAAATTTGGCTGCTGCTAGCACAGTCAGTAAATTCCAATAATAAAGATATAGTAACATTAGATATCATTAACCCAGAGACAGAAAATAAACACAAAACCCCAAACCAGAATCAAAAATACCTAAACTCAAAACCCACAAAAATCCTCAAAACTCAGTGAATCCAAAGACCCACTCAAAAGAATACCAAACAGTCTTTCTAAAAATAAAAGAGGTTAATCAAAAGTTGGTCCATAGTCAGTAGCAAATTTAATTCCAAAAAATTAATAATCCCAACTCCAGAAAATTAATAGCAAAGTCCCAAATTCGAAAATTTTCAAACAGTGTACCAAAACATAAATTATTCAGAAACAGAAGTCCACCCCAAGCAACCAATCCAGAAACAGAACCCAAAGGCAAAGAAGTCCATTTTCCCAATTTAAAAAAAAAAACTAACATCAACCGCCACTATCCCTCACGAATCCAAATAGCCACAGTAAATAACAAAACCAAAATAATCATTCCAGAAACAAAGTACCTCAAGCATCCGATTATAATCCTTTCTGCCACTGCTTAGGGTATTAGGATTCATTGTTTGTTTTTAATTAATCTTACTGCTTTTATATTGTACATTTTTTTTAATAACAAAATAAAAGTAAGTTAGGAAAATAATAAAAAAACTTTTTTTATATAAACTTTTAAAAATAAAATATTTAGATTTAAAATAATATTAAAAAAATAATTTAAAAATATCTATAATATTTTCAAAAAAAATAATAAAAAAACATTTAATTAACAGTTTTAATAAAATTTTTACAATAAACAAATATAAACTTTTTCTTTCAGAAAAACAAGATTAAGTGAAATTTCAAAAAATAAAAAATATGAAACTATCACTAATCAACTTTTAAAATTAGAACTATGTGATCCCTGATTTTCCATTAGAAATACGTAGGACCAAGGTCAATCCTTGTCGTGTTCAAAAAAAATAAAAATAAATAAAAATTTGTCTTTGTTATTATTTTGTTTGTTTATTTTTCATTCTTAAACTGTATTTTTTGTAAATATATATTCATTTGCTGTAATTATTTTTTTTTGGGAAAAATAACATTTTGTAGAACCACACTTATTTTTATTCATTTAATTAAAGGTACCGTCTTAGGATGGGCGTTGTGGAGTGCTGACACCTTCCCCACACGTGTAATCGACTCCCGAATCTTAAATTTGGTTCGTAGGCATTTTTTTTTATTTTTGATTTTTCTATAGTTTTCCCATAAAAAAGCTATAGTGGCGACTCCATTATCAATATAAACATTTTATTAAAAAAATTAACAAGTTTGTGATCGCCGCGTCGTGATCCTGGTTGCGACACTAGGTTGTGGAACCACATTATGGTGATAGGCATTATTTGGCATAGGTGGGACTTGGTACGGGGCACGGGGTCTAGGAAAACCTTGTAGACGGGCTCGTGGATGATATATTGGTGTTGCATTTGCAACAAAATGCATCGCACTCTGTTGATAACTTGGTCTGAAGTGAGACATGATATTATTTCTCCAATGAGGGGCATAGACGCCGCTTGGACTTCCCCTTCTTTTCGCCTTCCAGGGACGAACCCGGGTTTTTTCGTGTTTGTGGCCGCGAGCGGGCCTTGTGCAATCTTTCCACTGTTAAACCCAAATTCATTCCTTTCTCCGATTATGACCATATCTGCGAAATTTAAGGAGACATTTCCTACCATGTGCTCATAGAAGGGCGACTGCAACATGTCTATGAACATGGCTACCATCTCTTTGTCATGTAATGGAGGTTCTACCTGTGCGGCTACCTCTCTCCACCTTTGGGCATACTCTTTAAAAGTTTCCACCCTTTCTTTATCATGCTTTGAGTTGCATCATGTCAGGTGCCATATCAATATTGTATTATATTGCTTAAAGAACGCACCCACTAAGTCTTTCCAGGAATGAATGCGTGTTGGTTCGAGATGCATATACTAACTCAAGTCATCTCTGCTAAACAGTCCTGAAAGAAATGTATCAACAATTTCTCGTCATGAGCATGAGCTGACATTTTCCTACAGTACATGGTTAAATGGCTCTTAGGGCAAGTGGTGCCTTTATATTTCTCAAATTCTGGGACCTTGAACTTGGATGGAATGACCACATCTGGTACCAAGCATAGTTTCGCTGCCTCTCCCAATCCGTAACTGCTCCCACCTTCTATAATTCGGAGTCTCTCTTCTAAACACTCTATTTTGCCTTTTGCACCTTCAATGCCAACAGTGGTGGCTTTTGATTGGGATCTGTCGCCTGTCAATACTTGCAGAACTTTTGGGATAGCGGTCACTTGTGGCCCTTCTGAAGTAGATGCCCCAATCATATTATCGCTTACTATGTTATCATCCAACGTCGTTTGCAGTCCTTCTGGCTTACTAGTATGCGTAGCAGGCATACTGACAGGAACAACAAGTGGAATTTGATTTTGTTTAGCATATTCTTGAGTTGGTGGAGTGTATCCGGGAGGAAGACCAAAAGGAGGAAATCCGACAGGAGTCGCTTTAGCCGCTTGTGTGCTCCTTTCTTCGCTTTTAGAGACCCGAGATTCTAAAGCTGTCAAAACTTTCAGAATTTGAGCCATCTGGTCCTTGAGCTGACCGACATCAGTCTTTATTTCTTCTTGGGCTGCTCCTAAATTCTCCATGTTCCTCCGGTTGGCACATATCTCGTATGGGTGTCGCGGTGTTCTGGATGTTATTGCTTTTATCTTTTTTCCCCTTTTTATTTTATTAAAAAGAATTAGATGACAATAAAACATGCAAAGAAAATGAAATGCATTTAAACTAGATAGAAATTATAAAGTCGTGTGAAACTTGCATAATACGCATATGAAAATTAACATAAATTTGGGTCAATAGAGAGTTTGACTCATAAGAGAATACAACCCAATAGGTTTCGAAGGTAAACAAAAAAAATACAAATTAACCTCTAGCACGAGCTATAAAATCCTTCATCACTCCCACAAGTTGTTTACAATGCTCTATAAAAACTGTAATATCTTCTGGAGGGTTGTAGAACTTCAAAGATGACTCAGCATTAGACAACATCCATGGGACATCATCAATTGCCCCGTTGGCTATAGAAGCCAGCTGAGAAAAGCAATTCTTCCAATATTCTGCGACTTTCTCCCGTTCAGCCATGAAGCCTTTTGCCTGAGCCATTACAGTCTGAAGCCTTTCTTCCACTTCTATCCTTTGCCAATGCTCATCATTAATTCTTCCTTCATAGGTTTCCATCATCTCCTTTGCTTGTTGTTCCATGGCATTGATCACGATCTGCAATTTACGCAACTGTTCCAAAGCCTCATGTTTCTCTTTCTTGATATTCTCATACAAGTTCTTCCATTGTCTTTCTACTGATGAAACCACGTCCCGTTCCTGAGCTCTCTTTGCCAGTTCAACATTGAAAGCTGCCAAGTCCTGTTTAATCCTGAACGTGTAATCTCTTTCTGCTCTCTGCTTCCTCATCAATTCTTCATGTGCCTTGACTCTTTCCTCATAGTACTTTTTTAGATCTACATAATCATGGTGTAGACTTTGAAGATCCTCAGTTACTTTGGCAGTTTTTGCTTTATGTTTTTGTATTTCTTCCTTCAACAACTTCACCTCTTTTGGTTCGGTGTCTCGCGTCTGTTCTTCATCCAAGGGAGTAATCACCTTGAAGGGCAATTTGATCTTCTCAACTCTTTCTACGACCCGTCGCAATAAGGGATTTCTCTATCCAAAGTCCACGATCTAGAATCTTTCTCCATACAAATTACATGGCCCCAAGCGGTTCTGACTTGTTTCAAAGTGTTAGTAGCTAGGCCATCCTCATAATGCTCTAGCAGAGGGGTGAGGGCGGGAGGTGTTAGAGACCCTCTGATAGGATATCCGAATTGCCTTTGAGCTAACACCGGGTTATAATTAATGCAACACCTGGTGCCAATAAGTGGAACATTAGGGTATTTCCCATAATAATAGATGAGGTGTGACCTCTGCTGCCATAGAAGATGCCATCTGATCTTTTCTTCTGTCAAAGCCGCAAAGAATTGCTTCCAATCTTGTGATCCTTTAACTTCAAGGCCATGCTGTAATGTTATTTCCACTGGACAACTGACACTAGAAACTCTCGCTCCAACACGAGATGTAAGCCATACATACAACATGGGCAAGCAGCACAACATTTTCCCCTTCTTCCTCTCGGAACACAAATCAAGAATCCCAAAAGCATCGGCTAAGATAGCTGTAACTGGATTTTCAGATCGTGTCTTGCTAGCAACAAACACATCTACTGCAGCATAATCCATGAAATATTCGATGTTGGGAAACAACAAAACTCCATAGATTACCATGGTGAGAACATCCATGAACGTTTCCCAGTTTTTCTTGTCAGCTAGTTGACGCAGATAGGCTTCCAAAAATTCTGAAACAAACCTTTCGCCCCTTTTTTGTTTACAATTCTGCCTTCTAGCTCTGCCGGACGTATTTTCATAAGTCTGGCTAACACAGGTATAGAGGCATGTTGTTCCAAGTACTTGTATGGAGCCTTTCCTTCCAAGGGTAGATCTAGAATCTACTCAAATTCTTCAATAGTAGGCACCAACTGGAAGTTTGAGAATGTAAAACATCTCAAAGGTGGGTCATAATATTGCGCTAAAGCAGTGAGCACAGGTACTTGAACCTCTACTTCCAGTAATCCCAATAGATTCCCAAATTTCTTTCTGAAGGCGTCTCTTTGTATTGTCTTGAGTTTTCCTCCCAACTTTTAGAGACCGGTCAAATTACTTTCATTTACCCTTATGCTGAGTTTTTTCATTAGTGACTCTAAGTCCGACTTTCTCTCAATTCCAGATTCCATGTTAAATTCCATCTTATCAAAAATACACATGACTTTACAATTTTCACCTAAAACAAATGAAATTGGTAAGAACCAAAATGCATGAAATGCAAAGGTGAGGAAGTGCACGAGGCAAACATCCTCTCCCAATTATGATATGTATGAATGCAACACATGCTTTTTATAATAGAAAAAAAAATTCACACTTTTTATTTTGCAAACATTTTTCTTGAAAATTTTGTTAAAATTTTGAATTTCTTTTTTTTGAACATTTTTGAGAAAAAACGATAGACGGTAGAGCTGCGCATGTATCTCCCTTTTGTGCCCTAAGCGAAGATTTTAGCGTGGTGATACTTAATGATCTAGGACGTTAGATGCATTCTCACACAGGATGTCTCCTAATCTCTAAAGGTATAAGGCCACTAAAGCTATGGCTCGCTTTACCACATTACTCACAGCAGTTGGTAAACAACTTGCTTATGAGCATGTGAATAAAGCAAACAAACTCTAGTTAGGGTTCTCGCAAAAATTGAGAAAGGAAGTACATCCTGTCAATATTGCTACACAACCCTTTCTATTTCTAAGCTCTCTCAGACTCGGGTACGGAACCCCACTCATGATATGCAATTGTGTGTGTGAAGGGAGAATTATGCATATCCCACCCCACCTGCAAAACAACCAGAAAATCCTAAACATGATACACTACATGTCGTCTAACCTAGGGTTCAATTAGTAAGCCTATTCTTTATATTCATCCTTTGCCAATGCCACGTATCACCTCATTAATTCTTTAAACCCTACCCATTTGTTCCAACACGGAAAGCTCATTCTTATCTCTTTTTTTTTTTTTTTACTTCCCATTTAATTCTTCAACCAAATGGACCCAAGCCCGAAACCATCACGTCATTCTTTCTCTCAAACTTAACCTAAACAAATTAAAACTTGCAAAGAAAAAAAAAGGGCAGCGGCGCAATTCCTTCCTCATCCCTTGCGTCATCATCAACTCTCTTTACCAACACCTTCAAGGGCATATCTGACCTAGAGGGGAGGACGTTGGGGCTGCTGTTTTGAGGTGAGAAGGGGGCGTTCTAGAGGTAGGTGGCGTTGGTAGGGCATATCCGACCTAGAGTGGAGAACGTTGGGGCTGTTGTTTTGAGGTGAGAAGGAGGCCTTCTAGAGGTAGGTGGCGTTGGTAGTTTGAAGGTGGCTGTTTTATGGTGATCTATTGTTGGTTGTTGTGGTGACAACGATGAGGGGAATTTGGTGGCGATGGATCTTGACAGAGGGGGTTTGCTAGCGACGGTAATGGAGGAGGAAGATGACAACGGCGGCAGCAGTGGGAGACGTGGTTTGGCGAGATGGGAAAGAGGATGGCGAGGGAGTGGCTTGAGTGATGTGGGGCGTCGTTGGTGGTGGGGTGTTTTCGCCTCCAATGACAGCGGCAGTAGGTGGTGGTTGGAGGTGGTTTGGCAAGATGGGAAAGAGCGTGACGAGGGAGGAGGGTGTGGGAGATAGAGGTTGTTGTTGTGGGTGAACGTGGTGGTGGGTACATGTCGGTGCATGGAGGAATGATAGAAAGGTATTGTGGGAGAGAGTAGGTGGCTTAGTGGAGGTCATCGTGGGGTGTGACGTTATGATATTAGAGTGAAGAATGATTACCAAAACCTAGTATAACCATGTCTTGAAGAAAAGGAATGATGAGAGTATATGCTTGATAAGGCAGTGGTGTAGCTAGTGTAAGGTTTAATAGTGTCGCGACAGTGGAGGAAAAAAAGGTTTGGTAGTAGAAGTTGAGGGCAGTACCAACGGTTTACAGAGGCAATAGATGTTGGCACCAGTGAGTGGTGTGAATGTTGATTGGATTAAAGACTAAAGCTTGGGAATCTTTTCCTCTAGTAATAAACACTATTGACATTATTCAAAATATTTGTTGTTTACTTGGTGGATCTTGATGAACGCATGGTACAAAACTATATCATGTTGCATGGAGGATATGTAAATGCAAGAGATAGATATGTATTGTGCAACCAGAAAAAAAAACCAACAAAGAGATCCCAAAACAGAGTCAGTAAGTTGCAAACCTTGCTTGCTTTTCTCCTTCCCGTCGTTCTCTCTCAACCCAATCTCTAGCTAAAAGCCTCCTCCCCTTACGGATCTTCAGAGTTGTGATTTTTGAAGAAAGAAGGGTTCCATTTCTTCTTCTTCGCCTACCTTCAATCCCCTTTTTAAAAAAAATCCCCCCCTTTGGTACCTTCATTCAGCGACAAATATCCATTGGATGCCTTGCCTGTTGATCTTTTCAGGGACTTGCAGAGAACCCAGCTTTTTCTGAACAGGGCATTTTGGAAGGTCAAATCCATTTTGTTAAATTAAGAAAACGCCAGTTGTAGGTGAGAATGTCACAGGAATAGTCTTGTTAGGAAGGGGTATTTTGCAGGTGCAAGCATTGCAGGGGTGTTGCAGGAGCTTTGCATGGAAGCATAAAGAGGATCTTCAGGATTTGGGAGAGAGGGAGAGTGAATTTTTTTCGTCTTTTGTTATTTTTTGTCAATACTATTTTTCTTTTTAGGAAACAAAATTTAAAATAATCTCTTAAAAAAATTACATATTTTATTTGTATTTATATATTTTTTATAAAGGATAATAAAAATCCAATAAAAGTAATTACAAAAAGAAAAAAAAGAAATATATTTTTGATTTTTTTAAGGTGAGAAATTAAACCAAATTTGTTTATATTTTGCTCAAGCATAAAAAAAAGAGTAAAATGAATATATTTTAAAAAAAAAGAAATTAATAAAGCAAAATCCTAGATTCAAACTACAAATAAATTTATTTAACTCGGAAACATTCTCTTTTTTTTAAAACATGATTAAGAACTTTCCTTCTGTTTTGAAATAAAATTTATCTACCCAGACAAATTTGGGTGTTAACATCAACTCAAATGAGTACAATGAAAAATTGTTGCTGAAAAAATTAAAATTTCCTATACTATGCACTCCTTGTGTTGGTTCTTTGTCTCACTAGTGTATCACTCTTTGCTTTTGGTGTGTTTGTTCAAGAAGCTTTTCTGCACATGACCTTCATTTCTTATTGTGTATCATTCTCCAATAGTGCTTGGGAGTTTCACTCTTGATGTATTGGCCAATTCAACTCAAGTGTTCACCAAAGTACTATTTCACCATGAGGTCACAAATACAAAGCAATAAAAGCTAATTTGAATAGCACAACTCAAAAGGATTATAACAATTGACAAACTCAAAGAATGCAAATAAAATTGACAGCCACAAAATTAAAGGTTTAGAATGGAGGTTTAGCATTCAAAGAGATGATATAAGAATGACTATAGAGTAGATTAAAAAAAACAGCAAACAAAAAAAACTAGAATTCCAATTCTAACAGCAGGTCTTGCGTGATTTATGATTTTCTCTACAGTTCTCCTTTTGTATTAAAATTTTGATCACAATTCACAACAGCACAAGGATCATCCACACAAAATTTCAGAAATTTAGGACCAGTACTGCCTTCACAATAAATCCATAACAGAGAGCATTTTCAGTTCAATAACTCTATTTTTCCAGTTTCAGTAATCTTTTGGTAGTAGTGTTTGTAAAATTTAGAATTCTTAAAATTAGGTCATGAAATTTTTATCATATGTTCCCAACACATTATGCTCAAGTCATACAAATTTTGAGATCCAAAAGGTCACGGAGTTGTTTCCAGTAATTCAAAAACATAGGCATTCTTACACTGTCTTCAGTAACTTAATCGACGGTGAGCATTCGGCTTTTACAATTTATCATTTTTTCTACAAATCGATTAGAATGCGTCTTTTTCACAACATCTGTTATACATATCAAATTAGCTTCACACAAATTTTCAATTACAAATACACAATACTATGTTTCCAGTAAATTCTCAAAGTCCAGTGACCTTAATCAGCAAATAACAGTGCAAGAAAATGAAACCTATGGATTCCAACGAAATTTTTTAAAACAAACTACAAGATATATAGGATTGATATGACTCAAAGAAACTCACTAATGATCTAAGAGTGAATTAAAGAACTCAAGATTGAAAACTTAAAGGGAACACAAAGCACATTATGACACAAAACAGCAAACACATTTTGTTCACAAATTTCATCATACACAATTTGCATAAACCTTCTCTACAAGTATTAACCTAAGGAGTTGATGACAATATGAAATCACACATGACTTTGACATATACAATGGATCATAAAAACAAAACCTAGGACACAATTGAACACTTTGAACCGATTAAAATCAACAAAGACTCAAACAAAACAAAAGATAGCTTGTGGCACACACAAGAACACCTAAACAATGTATTTTTGTAATGTTCAAGAAGATTGATGCTATTTGAACCATTTAAACACAAGAACACAACAATTAATCGGTACAAAACAATCAAGACATGTAAAAACAATGGTATACAACACGGAAAAGCCAAAACAAAGTGAAAAAGGATCAAGAACTTAGCTCTTGAAGACCAAAGCTCATGATACCGAATGATGGAGGAGCTCCTAGTTGCCTTAGCTTCTTGCGCAAGCTTTAATGGAAGTTGAGGATGATGAAACCTTGAACCGAATAGAAGAAGTGGATGAAACTCCTCATGATGCGAAAGCCATGGAAATGCAAGGAGGTTGGGCCAACCTTCAAGAGAGAGAGCTCCTAGCTTCTAAGAGACTCAATGTAAAACTAGAGGCAATGTGCTAAAAATTTAGCAGCATATCATTACTCAAAATCAAGCTTACAATGGAAGTTCCTAAACCTCTTATTTATAGAAAAAAAAAAGCTAGTAGCTTCTCTAGCAAGCTAAGGTAGCGTATACAAGAAGCTAGGGTTAGAAACCCTAGTTTGCCTTGCAAGCTACCTAAGTGGCGTATGGAAGAAGCTAGGGTTGAGAACCCTAACTTGCGCCACACATTAGGGTTAGGGTAACCTAGCGTATGGAGCAAGCTACTCTTTCCTAAATTAGGCGCCATTGGATAAGCGCCACATGTTCAAATCCTATGCGTCTAAAAACCTAACCTAGGTATCTTTTATAATTTCTAAGGCACCTAGGGTTATTTACAAAAACCAAATTTTCCTATTCTACTTTTCACAATTTTTACAAGAATCCTCAAAGCTCAAAATAGTATTTTAATCTGCACAGGTGCCTCTGACTCTTTGTTTGCTTCAAGGTGTCTGAACATTGCTCTGGTGAGTGGACCTTGCCTAAGCCCTCCTTCATCATAAAGGGGTTGATTTAATAAATCATCAATGTTGCGGGGAGGTGATAATGAAGATTCTAAGTGTTGTGTTTGGGATAGAGAATTTTGGATAATAAAGATGACTTCAAACTGTAGCTCACTAACCTTGATCTTTAACACATAAATCTTATGGTTCTTGTACACACTCATCAATTAGATATTGTTAAATAATTAACAGGTGAGGGAAAAATACTCTTTCAGATTTTAGGGAGTCTATCTAAAGTGAAGTTTTCTAAATGTGTAAATCTGGTAAAGGAGAATTGCAACTCAAAGTCTTAAAATTAGAAAATGCATACATGAATTAATTAAGAAAATAAAACAAATTTTCATCAAACTTTGAAATAAAAATATTGTAAATCAATATATCTTGTTTATACTTGAATTTGCCAAAATGATTTTAGAAAATGAAAATATATATATATATATATATATATATATATATATATATATGTTTTTTAAAAAACTTGAATCATGCATTGAAAGTAAAATATATAGATGTATATAAAATTTCAATGCTAATTAAAAGTGAATTGTAGAAAATAAAAGAATGAAGAAAAAAAATTGATGAAAAATTGTAAATGCACGTATAAAAAACTTGTGAAAAAAAAAATCAAATATTTTGATGACATGAATTTCAGCCAATTGATATTTCTCATCATTCAATCAGGATCATACTCAAAATTTCTCTTAAATATTTAAAATTTTCTTTAATAAGGGGTTTTGTAAAAATATTTGTTAGTTGTTCATCAGTTGAGACAAATTGCATATCAATGGTTCCCTTTTGAACATGATCTCTTATAAAATGATGTTTAATTTCAATGTGTTTGGCTCTTTGAATGCAAAAAAAAATGAATTTTTATATTCAAATTTTATTTATTTTTTTATTATTATTATTTCAAGAAAACTTAAACTAATAAATATATATTTTTATATTATTATTCATTTTTTCTTTATTCATTTTTATCATTATACTTTAATTTAAAAGATTATCCGGACAAAATCGGGTGTTGACAAAGTTTAATAATAATAATATCATCACAAAAAATTGGAATGTTAGTCTCATGAATTTCATAATCAACAAGTTGATTTATAATCCAAAGCAACCGAGAACAACATTGAACAGCTTCAATATACTCAGCTTCTGTAGTGGATAAATCAATTCTTCCTTGCTTCTTACTCGTCTATAAGATTAAATTACCTCCCATAAAGTGACATCCTACACTTATACTTTTCCTTTCTAACTTGTCTCCTATGTAATATGCATCAATATATCCCTGCAATTTAAAACTTTCTCTTCGCTTATAGCAAAGATAAAGATTAGTAGTTCCTTTTAAATAGCCAGAAATTCTTTTTATGACAAAAAAATATCACACCTTGCTCAGATAGTCACACATCAAATGCATGTACCTTGAGTCCGTCTGATGCATAGATATGCTAGACGAATGAATACAAACAAAAAAAATACTTATCTTGTAGACATGACAAGTCGTCTAATTTTATATGAACCTTTATTAGTAAAATGTGAACGTTCCATCCTTATTTAACCAGTTCCAATGAATCACTTTAATCTTTGTCTCTTGTTTCTCAATTCTGGGAATATAGAATTTCTTTCCTTTATGAATCATGAGCATCCATTTTCCCAGTTCCAAGATTTGAGTACTCTTGCTTGGATTTAATATATATGAAAGAGGAAGAATTTTCTCTTTTGGTACCCATATTGTTTTGGGTCTTTTCATGTTAGTTTCCTCCAAGGTTTATTGTTGAAGGTTCCTACAGGAATATTAGTAGACAATCTAGGATGTGCAATAAAATAACTTTATGATGCACTAGTAGATGTATTATTTTGATCACAACCTATTCCCTTTTTATCATGAGACTTTCTATAACTTTTTATTAACATGTTTAAAGATTTTTAATTTATATTTGAATTAGATAAAACTTTTCCAAGAGCCAGATTCTCAGTTATAATATCATCAATGTTTGCCTCATTTAATCCAATATTTTTAAAAAAAAATTATCTGATTAACACAATTTTTTTCCAAGTTTTTGAGATTTGTGTTCTGAATTGCAAGGTCTCCTTTAAGGTTCCTATTCTTATTACACAATCTTTCTTTTTCTTGGAGAAGCTCTGTGTTTTTAGATAAATATCATTTAGGCTCGCTTTCTCTTGTTGCATTAATTCAATTTCTTTGTAAGAATTTTTATAATTTCCTTTCATTATTTTATATCCAGATGTAATTATAGTAGTATTAGATATTGCTTCTTGATAAGCTAAACGTAAACTACCAATATCAGTAAAATCTACCTCATTATTAGAGTCATCTGACATGGAGCCTTCTGCCTCATCAGCCATGAAACATATGTGTGCTTCCTCATCAGAATCAGAACTGGATGAGTCCAAATCCTCCCAGGTTGACATAAGACTCTTCTTCTTTTTGGAGAATTTCTTCTTCTTTTCTTTCTCCTCTTTTTCTTCAACTTCATCAAGACATTCTGATTTGAAGTGTCCTGGCTTCTTACAACCATAGCAAACTATCCTTTCATCTTGATTCTTGTCATCTTTAGTCCTGAACCTTCTATCCTTTCTCTTTCTCTCTTGCATTTTGAACATCCTTTTAATCTTGTTGATGAGGATTGAGATCTCATCATCAGACTCTATTATTTGATGTATTGTCTATATCTTTATAAGCTTTGGTTGGTACATTTTTTTTTACCTTTGTGTGAGATATTAAACACAATATTCTTTCTTTTGGAACCATTATTTGCATCATTCTGCAAAACATGCTCATATATAGTAAGAATACCTACCAATTCCTCCAAGGGCATGGTCTCAAGATCTTTAGAAGTTTTAGAAGTTTTGATATCAGTTTCTTGTGCTCTCCACTTAGCAGGTAATAAATCCAAATATCAGAAAATACCTACACATCATTTTGTCCTAGTATAAAAGACTATTATTACATTGTTCTAGAAAAATACATTTTAAATTGTTGAAACAGGTGAACAAATCAATTTTTTGAATGTTTTGTGGTGTTTCTTTAGATGTATTTCTTTACTAGTTGGTGTTCCGTATAATGACAAGATTAAGCTTTCTGCTAAGGTTGTTTATTCATGGAATGGCTGCACCTAGATTCTGTCATGTCATTTATGCAATATTCATGGAATTCAAAATTTACATAATCTTACTTTAACTCACTCTTTTGATATTGTCAATTGGATGTTAGAGAACTCTAGTCACCTTAACCAAAAGGTTGTTAGGAATTTTTTCACATGGCCTCATGATTCATGTCATTGGGGGAATTTGATTTGGTCTAATTCCATTCCTCCTACTAAGTTTTTAGTTCTTTGGAAAGAACTTCACCATAGATTGCCTGTAGATAAGGATGTTTAGTGCAGAGGATTATTTTTGTGTTATATGTGTTCTTTGTGTTCGGAGTAAGAGGAAACTATTTTGCACGTATTTTTTGCTTGTTCTTCAACTATGAGTATATGGTATTGGCTCCAACAAATTTTCCCTAGTTTATCTTTTCCTTTTACACCTAATTTAATTTCTTTCTTTAAGTTACTAGGGAGTCATTTGTTTAAACACATGTTGTTACATGCTCTTTATGGAATATTTGGAGGATGAGGAATCATGCTAGATTTTAGCAATGTATTAACATAAACATGACCATCCACAATATCAAAGGACTAATCAGGTTGTCAAGTAATGCCTCCAAGAAATCTTTGCAGAATGATATGAATGACTTTTCTATTTTAATGTTCTTTACTACTAACACTAGGCCTACTACTATTCAAGTTGTTTGGAAATTTTTGGATGTGGGCTAGGTTAAAGTTAACATTGATTATGTTACTAGAGGTTGTCCTAGTTTTGCTTCTTATGCTAATATTTTCAAAGACAATTAGGGTAAGTATATTAGCAACTTCTCTTCTTTCCTAAGGATTAAAAACTCTTTATATGTTGAGATCATGGGAGTTATTTTGGCTATTAAGCATTCTTAGATTGCTAGATATAGGTGTGTTTCTCTTTTGTGTGACTCTACTTTGTCATGTCAAGTTTTTTCCTCTCCTTTGGTTGTTCCTTGGTATGGATAAAATGCATGAAGGTTTGTCAGGACATGGAGTTCAAGATATCACATGTCTTTTGCTAAAGGAATTATTGTATTGATAAACTAGCAAAACTTAGGATTGAGGATAAGTTAGATTGAAAATGGTATAGTGTGATGTCATATACTCTTAGTTTGATTTTTTTTTCCATAATAGTTGCAGTTCTCCTTGCTTAATGTTAGTTTCTCGTTGGAAGTGTTTTCTTTTTTTCTATATATGGGTTTGGTGTAGTCTCTCAATGGTTTTGTACTTTTTTTTTAAGATATGTTTCATGTGATGGAAAATAATTAGTGAATTTTGGAGTATCAATCTAACTGAGTTGCCAAAATTCATAATGATGCCTAGGATGAGTTTTATAAAAAAAAAGTTATATTAATATTAAAAGTAATAGTATAATAATAAAAATTAAATTATTATGTTTTAAATAATTTTAAAGTTTAATATTTTTTTTACTTTTTATATTCAAGTAAATTAGTTTCTAATGTTTCTTTTTGTTATAAAAATTAAGATAAATATAGCTAATCAAGCTACAAAATAAGAAGATGAAAGAAACCTGTATAGATATATCTTTTAAACTTGATAAAGGATTTTTAAGGGGGAAATAATATGATCAAGCACAATTTTGGTGATTTTTTTGTCAAATAATGTCAACTCAAGTAAGAGCTCATTTGTTAAAAATTACTAAAGCAGTTAAAATTTGTCTAAAGGTGGCTCTATCAAAACTTGTTTACTTTAAAAAATTGGACAATGATACAACAATGAAAATAGAATATTGAAAAAAAAAATGTCCCTCTACCATCATTCTCTAATGAAGGAAATCAAACAAATAGTGGTGTTAACTCAAAACTTAAATATTCTTTACAAGCTTCATCATGCTAAGGAAGTTGGGAAAATTTGGGGTCTCGAGTGCCTAAAGTCAAAGTATTGACTATGTGGCACCTTGTCCTTAAAGCTTTTCCATGGTAAAGATTGGTGAAGGTAATTTGCATTTCTGTCATGATAATTGGGCTTTGAAAGAACCATAACAGTCAAAATTCTCTTAGGTAAATATTATAGTATTAAATTAAGGACTATAGAATGAGGTATTAAAAAATCTTATTGCATGGAAATATTTGTCCTAGCATGAAGATGATTCAACCTATCATGATGGAATGGAAGCTTGATATGTAAAATCAACATACAATTGTTTAAAAGGAAAAAGGAAATATTAGAGAGACAATGTTAGAAGGATAGTGTTGAAAACTCAAGGTTTTGGCAAATGATTAGTGTAGTATTTAGAAAATATATCATCAGGTAATCTCACTTAGAGAAATTATGATGAAGGGGATAGGAAGGATGTCCTCATGTGCTAAATGTAATCGGACAATTGAATATATTGTACATTATTTGTTTAGTTGTCCGTTTGCAAAATATGTGTGGTCTAAGTTTAATTCACATGATTTGTGAATTATCTATAAGATGGAAAGTTTTAGAACTTGAGTGAAAAGTGTTATTAAGATTAGAATGGTCGATGGTACCTATTCTAATGTGGATTATCTTTTGCACACATAATATATTCATTTTTTAAGGTTATGAAAGTGTAGTTGGTAACATCAATCTTAAATGCTTAAGATCGAATGGATAAACTATGTATTAGGAAAGGATTTAAAACTTAGTATCATGAAGGAACAAAATATATTCAAGTGGTATAGAAGTTGCCAGCCTGTGATACTATCATACATGCAAATGGTAGTAAGTGTGGAGATTTAAACAAGTTGACATTAAGAGTTTTATGTCAAGAAGGACGAGAATTTTTTATTTGGATTTCAAAGTTATTATCTTGCATGTAAGAACAATTGACATGTTATACGATGTTGGATCAAACACTTAGCAATAGGCAAATAATTATAGTGTATAGTCAATGAACAACTCTTTGTATTTAAAAGTGTAATATCTCTAACACCATGATTTAATTGATTTTTTGTCATGAAACAATTGATGCACCCTTTAATAATTTCTCCCTCAATAATTTCTTCTCTATGAGTCAAAGGTGACATGACTTACTTGGCCTCCACCTCAAGATAATTAATGTAACTTGCAACAATCTCCTACTCATAGATTGTCCTACTAGGACCAAAACTCGTGACTTTAGTTTAGATACCAGTTGTTAGAAATATAGGCTGAATTTAAGAATGGTAGTTAATTGAACTATGAAAGATTTTTGCAACAAAATGATTAATTTTCACTGAATGTAATTCATCAAAATTCTGAAATAAATTTTATAATTGTTTAAGATGTTGAGTTAATGATTCTTTAAGTTCCAAGAATGTCAAGTATATGTAATGAATATGTCAAACTTATATCAGTTTTTAGAAATTATTTAAAACATTTTTTCTGGATGGATTGTATAAAGATGGATTGAGATAAATGTATAGAATTATTAGTTTTAATGGATTAAAATTTGGTTTAATCATTAAAACATAATTTTGTTATGTTGAATAATTTTAATTAATGAAAATGTTTTCTTTACTATATTAAAATTATTTATTAATAAATTAAAATATCATGTAATAGTTCTCATTAATCTCCCTATGTAGTATTTTTGAAATGTTTTTTATACACATCTTGAATTTGACGAGAAATTCCTACATTAACTAAGTATGAGTATGAATAATATTTGATTTTTTAAATTGAATATAGGGACGAGTATCTGTATTTAGATATTCACCTCATCTCATCTTATACTCATCCTAATACTAATACTCATCATCGTCTTCATACCTGTCCTTATTTTAAATTACTAAAATACTCTTAATTTATTAGGTACATTAAAAAAATTATATTAACTTTTCGTTGTTCCTTAGTTTCGTAACTTATTTCTATGTAATACACATGATTATTTTTATTTTTTTTATAACTATTTGACCTATATCTAATTGTTATTTTATACTTGCATTTGATATTTATGTAATTATAATTTTTTTTATATTTCTCATTGAAGAAAAAAAATGTCTATCATTTTGACATCAAATACTTAATAATATCATGTTTCCTTTGCTATGATTTTTAATTTTTATGAAAAATTATGTAAATAATATTTGGAGTTGTAATGGAACAAATATACTTATTTCCCAATGAAAAAGGAGCTAAAAGCAAAAAATTCATACTTATTTGCCAGTGAATTTTTATTTTGGGAATAAGAATGGGATACTCAAACCTATACCTATCTCGCTATCATCTCTAATAATAAAATCTCAATTGTACTTTCATAACATAGTGGACTTCAACACCAAAAAATTGGGGATTTCTCTTTGCATCCTTACATTTTTTTATACCCCTATAAATATGAAAACACTCACTGTTTTCGAAAAATGATTTTTAAATTGTCCAATTTGAAAGTCATGATAAAAGTCTACTTTTCACAAAAAGCTTTTGAATTATGTAATTCATCAATATTTTTTGAATTACACAATTTATAAACTTTTTTATTCAAATATAACTTCCAAATTGTACCGTCTTAAAGTCAAAAATTACTTTTTAATTGTACACTTGGCACACTTTTTTTCCTTGAACCCATCCATAACATAATGCATAGACAAGGGTGACAGTAACGAAAAAGGGTGACAATGATAAAGGGACAGCAACAGCAAGAAGGTAATGAGGGGCGGTGACAACAAGGAGGGTAATTTGATCTTTTAACTACCCCATGGAAGTGTACATGGAAACTCTGGATGTGCAAAAAGAAATAGCCCAAGAAATCTCTTAAGTTATGGGCAAACTAAATCATTGTAAGTGGCATTGCATTCTGCACTACCACACTTTTAAGCCTACAACCCCTGAGATAGGTGAAATGACAAAATAGTTCTTGAAAAAATACATCCACATTGCATATTTTTGTTTGAACGTCTTATTAATATATTTTATATTATACAATCCAATGATATATGTCAAAATAATACATTTTAGAATGCACATTTTGAAATGTATTTTTGAAATGTATTTTCTAGAATATACATTTAAGAATGTATTTCTAAATTTAAAGATACATTTTAAAATGTGTATTTTGAAAATATATTCTAGGATATAAAATTCAAAATGTATTAATACATTTTGAAATGTATATTTTTAAAATATGTTTTTTAATCTAAAATTGTATTACAAAATATATATTCTGAAATGTATTAATATAATTTGAATTGCACATTTTCTAATATATTTCTAAAGCCGGAATATATTATGGAATTAAAAATTAAAATTCAAGTTTTATGGGAGTGCATGCTATGCGGGTGGAGAATGCTTTCTGGAGCTGCCCATAATTTTACTTCAACCTTGGTGTGGGGACTGCTTCTTCCTGCACCTCCATATCATCTTCCTGCACCTCCATACTCTAGGCAAATTTACCATTTAACCCTTTTTAAAATATTTCATATCCCATTATACTCTCCACCACCCTTTTTACTTCTTACGGCTTCTACAAACCGTAGACAAAAAAATGTTCTACGGTTTGTAGAAGCCGTAAGGAGTAAAAAAAATGCAAATGCTTCTACGGTTTCTACAAACCGTAATGTCTATTACTTTT
>Ga0209700_106178_pt1 | contig 18982 bp, 13 predicted proteins | sample SiratroredBW_FD_187528 | JGI IMG/M metagenome (GOLD analysis project Ga0209700, IMG submission 187528) | Root nodule microbial communities of legume samples collected from California, USA - Siratro red BW (SPAdes) (version 2) | ecosystem: Host-associated > Plants > Roots > Nodule | place: USA...
ATATATATATATATATATATATATATATATATATATATATGAGATCACTTAAAGAAGAGAGATTGACGAGTTAAACACGATGTTACTGCATTTTACCCAAGTGATCAAAATCTTTAAGCCCTATGTTTATATGAGGGAACATTGTTTATGTTAAATAGCAATCTAGAATAGTGAACTTCATTTGTATTCGTCTTAGAATGTTATATCTCATTTAGTAAGTGAACCTTGCGATCTTTAAATCAAACTTCTTTTGTAAACCAAATTTATTTAGTTAGGAATAACTCTTTGTCCAAATAATATTGTCTTATAAAATAGTACCTATGTTCTAAATAATATTTTGTTTTAGCCAAAAGTGTTGCAGCTAAATAATACTCAATTGTAGCCCTGAGTGACTGAGGTCCAAAGAATACTCACCTTGTATTTGCAGTGGTAGTCTACTAATGGAATTTGATTGTGCTGATAAAAAATCAGATGTAATATAGGTTTACAATTGAACCAATATAAACAATATCAAGGGTAAATATCTCTCTACTCTAAGATCATTGAATTGCATAATATTGATCGTGTGTCAGTCAAGTTAAAACTTTGTCTGACTACTTTTATTAGGCATTGGTGTTGCAAAAATTTCAAAAAGTGTTAAATACACAATTCAACCTTCTTTTTTGTGTATTTTTCATGTTTTCACAATATTGTATTGTGGTGTTTGTTGAGTTTTCTACATAATTCTTGTTTCTTATTTCACTACAAGAAAAAAGCTATTTAGAGACGAATTTTTAGCTTTCAAATAAAATAGTTGCTAATTGTGACCAAAATAATCACTAAATTAGATTTTGGTTGCTAAATAACTATAAAATAAAAATAATAATTGAATTTAGTGACAAATTAAGTCAAGATAATTTATATCTAACATTAGCTACCAAGGTTTTAGTTACTTATACCATTAGATTCTAAATTGGTATCGAATTAAGTTAGAGACTAATTTATAATTTAACAGTATAAGTGGCTAAAATCATGGTAGCTAATGTTTGATACAAATTATCTTGACTTAATTGGTCACTAAATCCAATTATTATTTTTATTTTATAGTTATTTAGCAACCAAAACCTAATTTGATGATTATTTTGATCACAATTAGCAATCATTTTATTTAATAGCTAAAAATTGGTCTTTAAATAATTTTTTTCTTGTAATGTTTGTGTTTGCTCAAGTGGAGGATGCTGACTCATGCGAAAATAAAACATATATATGTCTTGATCTCTAAGGTTTTCTCACTTGAGCAATAACGTTTTACTCAAACAATAATTTCTCACTCAAGTGGGAGATTTCTTTCTCAAGTGATAAAAAAGACAACAATGTTATTACTAATATACTAATAAGGAGGCGAGACAAAACTAGAAAAGTTTACATTCATACTAATATTATAGAATTCATACGTTTTGGGAACCCTAGTTGTAAAATATTTAGATATATTTTATATGCACAATTAGTTATAAGTTTTTGGGAAGTTACTCCTTGCATTCTATTTTAATTTATGTTGCTGATTTTTTTTTCCTGCAATTGAAAATTTAGAGTATCACAAAGTTGTATTCCGTAAACTGCTATCTAGTTGCATGAATATTATTATTTACAAAGAGAACAGAAAAAAATGGTAAATTAAAAATATTATACGCATTTAAATTTGGAAAAAGAAAGTTTTGTCTGATGCTGTTAAATCCATTTGTATTTCAAAACATGATCCTACATAACAAAGAGACATAAAATACTTTTTGCTCAACGGAATCTTTCTTATATTACCTAAATCAGAGATAAGATACACTAAGTTATACTTGAGTACCTATTTAATAAATGTTTATTATTTAAAAAATTGTGTATGAAAGACTTCACTCGACAATATATTTATTTAGAAAAATAAGTATAATTTACACCAAAGTTCTACTACATTAGTCTAAACTTAACATGAGCAGACCATCAAGCCTGTGAAATTAGAGATTGTTCCATATTAATTAATAATTCCAAAATTCTATTCTGAATTTACAATAGCTGTAAATATTTAAAAAAATTAATTATTTGTAATAATTTTATCTAACTCATAATATTAATTGTCTCGTAAAAAATAATGCTTATAACCCCAGCTAAAAAACTAACTACATTTTAATCATATTTTTTTCTATCTACAAAGTTCAAATTTAAAATTTCTTTATAATAAGTAAATTATATATATATATATATATATATATTAAACTATTCAAAATCTTTTATCAGTAGTATTTCTACATTTGAATGGAACAAGCAATTGAACCAAATAATTGGAGGAAGTTCACTAGTGTAATCTTATCTGTCCAAAGGACAGATTGAATCTGGTGTCAATTAATTAATTATTGCCAAAATACACGACAAGAGTATGAATCAAAGAGGTGTGTACTAGGCACCACAGCTGTTGGTCAAAGGAAATAAATAAATAAATACATATATAAATAAATAAAAGAGTCACCATAAGTATAACTGCTCCTATATCTCATAAAATTGTTGTACCACTGCTCAATGCATGGATGTTTCGGACCCTACATGATAAAAGGCTCTGGCATTATTACCAGAGGTGCACGTGCGAACTTTCAGTGGTCCCACGTGAACCTGCTGCATTAAGACATAAATGTCCATATCTTAATTTTCCATCCACTCTAAAATAATTTAATAAATAATCCAATCTTCCTCAACCAACAACGTTTTTCATCACTTGTTATTTCCTCTTAAACCAAAGAGAACCAATCAGGCGTTATAAACATGAACAACAAGGTTTTCAGTTTGTGATCTTTTCTGCTCTGTTGTAAATTTGACTGGCTATTTTTTCCCCCACCTTTTTTAATCTATAATTTTTTTACTTTTCCAATCGTGGTGAAACAAGTTAAAGAAGGGACACATAACTAAGTCATTACACATTGATATAAAAATAGAAGTTACTACATAAATGTACTAATCAAGATTGATCTAATAAATTTTCTAAATATAAATTTACTAAGTATCTTCCTGTGGACAAAACATCAAGTCTCTTCTCGCTGGGTTCGTATTTTCCTTTCCGAAGCTGATAGCGATGTGTTACAGCTGAAATAGTATAGGCTTGTCCTTCTATGGTTACACTCTCCCCGCACTGCAAGTTCTGCTTTGGAAAAAATATAAAGAAATTATATTATTCAAATGCCCCCCAACTGATTGTGCATGTAGCACATTTCTTTTTCATTCTCACAAAGTTATGTTGGATCATATCACCCATAAAGAAAAGAAAGAAAGGGAAAAGTTAGGTTGGATCATGGTATTCATAATTGAATCAATTGGGCAAAAATTGACAACACGACATGTGATCAATAATGTTTTGTTAAACTATGAAAAAGAAAGGTTTTGTTAAACGGGACATAAACAGTTCTGCTTTTAGAATCTACTACTAATTTTCTGGTTTCAGAATCAGAACCATAAGTAAAGGGAATGAACAATCACAGCTAGAAAAACCAAACAGCTTGCTTCAATTCCTCACCTCATAAGGACCCATCAGCCATCTCAGATAAAATTTTGCCATTAAAAAATAGAGAGCAACAGATCTAAAATAAGCAACCACAACTGCAATCTTCATACGTATAAAATTAATACACTACAATTTCATCATGCTTTTACAGTGTTTAGAACTCCAACATATGCCTTGTCTTCAATTCAATTATATGCCTTCTTGCCTGCCCTCTTAAAAATTATCGTATCTGCCTTGCACATATTCTAATATAGCATGAGATGTACATATACTAGACCTCTATGATACACAACTTTATTCTTCCAATCTGCAAAAGTTAATTTTAGAAAAGCAAGTCAAGAGTTTGCAACATTCCTTCTAAAGCATCCTTTCATAGGGACATATCCTCCAAAGCACTAATAATCAGTCCCACCCCCTCTGGGAGAGAAGGACAAGAAGCCAAATAAGTTAATGGTTTTCCTACTTCAACAAATAGCTTCCATCACAATATGTACCTGGATGGAAAATTGTTTTAGAAAGGGGAGGAGGAGGTGCACTAAAGCTCTATTTTTTAATAGGTACGTTGGTAAAATTTTCAATGTTGCTTTTAAAGTAGCCATTCACATGGAAATGTATGCTTCAATGTAGAAATAACCCTTCTAGATTGAGAGACGCATGTGAAGTGCCAATCCAATAAGCAGGCCAGTGCTTCACCATAAGAAGCAAATATATTGCCAGTTTTTCCTCTTAAATCAGTAGTTTGGTCGCTAATTAGAGCCTACATCAGTTCTAGTTATTTCAGCAAGAGAGGGGGATGAGGTTCCTGTTGGATAAACTTTCAAATAAAAAGGTAAAATAAATTAAAGTTCTCTAATAAATCAATAACTCATTTATGCATAAGTTAACTAAACTTTTAAATGTTAGAAATTTATAAAAATTGAAATATATAAAAAAAAAATTATCTTATGAAAAACTTTATAATTTATTCAACCATTCGGCCTAAAACTCTACGTTCATCAAATTGCAGCTAGTCTAAATGTCAATCTTTATGGGCCATTTCTTCCTACAACCTATATTTTCTTCATGCACCTCCGTAATTTTAAAAGGACAATAGTGTCCCTCTGAGTTTTATTTCAGTTTTACCCTTCTCCCTTCCTTCTTCATTGCTGGTTGGCAGCGGCTTCATAGCAGCGGAAGCTTGAATTGTGGAGGAGCTCTTAGTGATGGTAGTGTAACTACCTATGATAACTTGAAACCACCTATTTCGATTCAAGCTATATGGGAGTATAGGATCCAGATAGGGTAATCCGGATGTGTTCAATTTAGTGTACTTGAACATTATAGATTGTATGATCCGGAAAAGAAAAATTATATTCCAAATTGAATAATCCAAATTGTCCATAGAAGTTCCTGAATGAAGTTTTTTATTGCCTTATCAATAATTTACACCAAAATAATTAATTGCTTCCGGATTGAGCTAATCTGGAATATTTTCTTGGTTAGCCCATTTCAAAAACGCTAATCCAGAAGGTATCTCAACATCTTTTGGAACCAAAATGCAACAACAAACAAGCGGGGGAGAAGGGTTATCTTTGTTAGACAACGACACACGAAAGTGTGTGAATCACGATGGTGGAGGCAGTGCTAGAAGTGGCACTGCTTCGAGGTTCCCCAGAGGCAAAACTAGATGGAGGGGCAAAGGAGAGGCAATGAATACTGCAGAAAAGGTTTTAAATATTTCTCAAGGGTATTTTGGTCATTGCATTACACAGATGATGGTGCACTGCAGTACGAGAGTGCAGGAAGAAACAGCAATCTTCATGACTTTGAATGGAAATAGTTGGATGTGGTCCGACTAGCAATCGGACAAACTTGTAAAACCTTTACATTAGCTACTAACTTCTTAGAGCTTTTCAATTGTAAAACCCTATCGTTAAATTCATAGGTACTTGAGAACTTATATGAGGAAATTTTAGCAAAAGTTGAGGTGTATGAGTATATTTTAACTAACTTGAAATGTTTGATTTATTTTATCTCCTTTTCATAAGTGTTTGTTCATAAACATACTCAAACTGATTTGTAGTCTCATAAGTTAAACTTATGATGACTTATAGAATAAGATAAGTATTTATATGTGTGCTAAATATTGTCTCTGTATTCATTCAATCCATGTACCTGTCATCATATTATGCTCAACTTTTCAAATTTCTTTCTGCAACACCTTCTTATACTTTTCTGGGTTTACACAATCTCCTGGCCATATGAAAATCCATGGAAAGTATTTGATTCTACAATGTACCTCAAATTCTGGGTAGAGTATGAATTATGTAGGGCAAAATATCTACTCTCTGACAAATTCCTGTTTCGGATGTCCTTCATAGCTTTTCTCTGATATCAAATGGCCAATGTCTCGGAGAAAACTCTAGCACCAAAGAGCATTGCCGAAAAAGTTTCTTTGAAATATATGCAAGCTCTGTATCAAATAACTTTTATTTAAGCTTATTGAACCTAAGACATTCCTCGTAAGAAATGCAGCAATGTAAGTCCACTGGTTGCATTTTAACAGTTATTACAATATTATGGTTACCTCTATGTAGTAATGTAGGATTATTAGTAAAAACAGAAACTTTAAGCAAAGTTTTACAACATATTAATCATATAACCAGATCATGTATACAAAACCAGATACCACAATAATATTCAGGGGAGTTCTCTGTGTCTCTTCTTCACATATATCCCAAAAATTTTATCATAGTGATACTAAAGATAAAATTCTAGTTAATCCAAAGTAAAGATCTGAGAAAAAAGTGTGTTGAGTTTATGGTCATTGCTAAATTTATCATAAGCTTCAGTTCCCATAGACTGTGATTCTACTCTTGGGTATTGTTCTCGATATGAACACTTCTTAAAACATGAGAACTTAAGAGGCCACAACAATCGAATTTCTCAACAGCAAAAATCTGAAAAGATCTGTTGAAAGCATCTCATTTCCAAAGAGCAGAATGTTGAGTATAGAGGATCATTAGCATGGTGAGAATTTTAATGAACCAGCTTCAGGTCTTAATCAGTAGTACCATCCTGTTGAGTCACAACTTTACAGAAGCCTTTTAACAATACTTTTAGTCCTTCCTACGTTTTTATTCGACGGCCGAGAATCATAAAGCACATGCATTTGAAAATATCCCTCCAAATTACATAAACCTTATAACTATATTAATTTTCAGTTATGTACCCTAGTGAAGACAAGACCAGTCAATTGACACTTTTACACCAGTGAGCTTCAGGAATGTGCCGATTCAAAGAAAATAGCAATAATTAAGAATTTGCTTGCTGATATTATGTCATTTTTACAACAAGGGCTACACAATAATAAGGTAAAGGAGGCCAATCAAATCACCTGTAGTGTAATGTATTAGGGAATGCTTGGAGGGAATAAGAAGGTACTTTTCTATTATATTCTTTAATTAAGAAATATACAACATTGTTCCAATAACAGTAAGTCCACTTGACAGTTGGTCACTGCTAAGCACTACATGACTTTTGGGTATAGCGAAACAAATAAAAGATTATTGGATTGATATAGTTGTAAAACTTGGCTCGATCTGGACAGTTTGATTGGTAAATAGGTGAAAAAAATCAGCCAGGTAACTAGCTCAAACAATCAGTCATGTAGGTTATTGGATTAACTGAGCGCTTAAGCCACTCTAAAACTGGCTTATTAGCTGAAACCAGTTTGGGTTAGTAAATTGAACTGGTTTTACAAAATCTTCCACCACAGTTGATAAAGTATGTGACCTAATAATGAACTCAAATAACATCAACTACTACTCCATAGTTAGATGTTTGTTATAACTTACAATTAGGTATCACATTTAGAGTAAATAATCTATGTACCTAGGGTGTAAAGAGTTTTTAGGCAATCATTCAATCACGAATTCTCACGTATCATAAATTTGTTAACTTTTAGTTATTATCTTAAAAATCATATCTATAATGATTTTTAATTGGTTAAAAATGTAAAATAATGCATAGAAATTTATGTACTCAATTACATGTTTTGTTTTGTTTACTAGGAATGACAAAATACAAAAAAGAATGAGTGACAAAGACAACACCAGGGCCAGCAGCAGCAATTATACGAGTTCGATTCTCGTTTCTTGCTAATGCAACAAAACAAACTCAGTGGAAGGGGATATCCCCTGTGTTCAAGGAGATACTCCTAATAAAAACCCCATGTAGTCAAATTTACATAGAATAAGTATAATTACACTGTCATTTTACGATGAGTTTGTAGACATGTAATAACAAACAAATGCCTTGAAAATTGTATTAAACTATTTCCTCTAAAAGCAAAAAATCCTAACCGAAGAGACACATCCAAAAGTAGCAACCATTATCCATTAGATAGACACAATTTGGAAGCAGGGGTTGTAATTTAAACTTTCAATGATAAATTATGAACATAGAAGCTTTGGAATTGATATTAAAAAAAAAAAACAATGAATGGCACTTACAGGGGGTAAGCAACGAACGCCGAGACACTTGGGTGGAGGAGTTATTTCAACAACTTTGTAGGGATAGATGCTACCTCGTTCCCTGTCTCTGTCTCTCTTCCTACTGCACGAAACCTCAAACGACATCGTCTGCTAAAAGAGTGAAAACCCATAAAGAAAAAAAAAAAGAATTATGGAGAACAAGGAAAAGCAAGTGAATGTGGTACCTTGTGGCATGAAGCGAGACCCATGTTCCACGACGCCATTGACATATCAGACCTGATGTTGCTGTGCTTCGGAGCTACAATTAGCTTTTCTTCTTTCTCTTCTTTCTCTTCTCGCGTATTCTCCTCGCGCAAAATGGCCACAGCAAAGCCAGAATTTTTCAGATTTTTTTTTGTGGTGGGACAATACTACTAAATTTCCCAAAATAGTTTTTTCTAAAAAAAATAGTTCATGTTTTTTCCTTAATGTATATCTAATAAAAAGGTTCAAATATTATAACCTATATTAGAAATTAATTAATGCTGTGTTTGGTTCAAGCTAGGCAACAACAAAGTTTATTTTTTTTTACAAATTATAATAAAAAAACTAATGTGATAATTACCATTACATCACATCACAGCATCAGGTTGTATAACTTGCAACACAAATTTTTTTTAAATACATTGCAGGTTATACAATCCGCAATACAAATTTTTTTTACAGTACAAATTTTTTTTAAATGTATTGTGATTTCTACAACCCGCAATATATTTAAAACGAAAATTGTATTGGAGGTTGTACAATCCGCAATATATTTAAAAAAAGTTTTTGAAAATACAATTGCGGGTTGTATAATCTGCAATGTATTTATTTTTTAATTGTATTGCGGTTTGTGTAACCCGCAAAGTAAAAAAAATTTCCAATTATCATTAGTGAAGGCTATTTTTGTTTCTTTTCAAAGTTAAAATGGAAATATGTTAAAATTATGGAGGTGCAGTAAGTCAACATGGAGGTGCAGGAAGAATTACTCCACAAATTGAAGGCTTAAAATCTGAGTATTTGTATCCAGCCACTGACTAACGGTGAAAAGTGTGGAGAAAGAGCAGAAAATTACAAATTTTTCCTCTAACCATGCACGTAAAATAACATTCAGCTATGTCATTTTTTTGCCTTGTATATAATATTTAAATTTTAATGTAAATTATACTATAAATATCTTTTATATAAAAAACATATATGATTATTATAAAAAATATTATAGTATTAATTTATATAAATATTCGGACTTAATATTTATATTATGTTATATTTTTTTCCAAACATTTGAAATTGATATATATATATATATATAGAATTTTTAAAACATTAGCAAACTGAATATTTGGCAATATTTTGTTTTTATGACAAAATTGTTGGGCTGTGTGTGATTTTAAAATATAATATTACTTTTACCTTTTTATATGCGTATGAGAAAAAACTTTAATCTCATTTCCAATTCATTATATATATATATATATATATATATATATATATTTATATAGTTACCTGAATATATTTTGTATTACATAAACTAATCACTTTATAAATATTTATTATTCAAATTTAATTTATTATCCTTCTCAATAAAATACAATCAGGAGCATGTTAGTAATTTACTACACAATATAATTAATTTTAATTTTATTTCAGCTACACCAATCACATTTACTAAAAGTTTGTACTTAAATCAATTCATTTTTTTAACTGAAACAAGCGTATCTTTCACTCTTCTTTCTCATGTTTTCTTTCCTTTTTCATATTCATCTCAATCCAAACAAAACATTAGTATTAAACATAATAATAAAAAAAATTATTGAAGTGCAACATTTAACTTAATTAGTTTTGAATAATTAGTTTTATGTTCAAAATTATAAATATAAATAATTTTAATCCTATATTCGTATTTAATTAATCTTTAACTCTTTGGTCAAACTTCTAGTAAAAATTACATTTAAGTAATATATAAAATTATTTTTGTAAAATATGTTTGAAAGTTTTTGATAACGTTCTTTCTTGTTTTGATTTTTACTTGAGAAAGTTTTTTCAAGTAGTCAATCTATTTGTTACCTATGCTAAAAGAGTCTCTTTCAAAGATCTTTTCTTAATTCATTTTCTATTTTCTTTTTGCAACATGATCTTGTTTTCATATGGTTTTTCTTGATGAGCGAATTTGATTTCTATGGATATAAGTTTTTGTCATTTTTGTGCTCTTTCATGATATTTTTCTTTTTTTAACACTTCTTGAATTGATCAATATCACGTCGTTTTTTTTAAGGATTGCACAATCTCTTATCAAGTTTATAGTTATTAAACCTAATATGAATTATCTCTCCAGTAGTAAATATTTTAGAATTATTGACTCACTGTGTCTTAGATGTTTCAAAGTGTCCAAGGAAGATTGTTTCTTCACTCATAAAAAGTTAAACTTTTGAAAACTTTCTTTTTGCTTTTAGAATGAAACATTTGAGGGTTAAAAGGATGAAAAATAAAATATTTTGAGTTCCGTATCTTTTACCAATTTCTAGGAATTTTTTGTAGTAAAGACCTTGTGTAAATTTTGCTTTTCAAGTAAGATGCAATAATTGTTGTTTTAGACCAGAAGTGCTTAGGATTGGTGTTGGTGTTTGATATTGCTTGGTTATTTCCAGGAAAGATCTACTTTTCCTTTTCAGAACAAAAATTGTTGATGTTTTTTGAGTGGAAAATTATGTTCAATGCCATAATTTTCATAAAAGGTTTGAAATCACTCATTTTCAAATATATCCCATAATCATTTCTGAGTGAAACAATATTAATAAGTCTTTCTCATTTTAAATATCTTGACAGAATTTATAAAAGATCTTAAAAAATTCATAAGGATATATTTTACAATTTTGAAATAACGATACGAGTCATATAAGCGAGAGTTAAGCATATGAAACATAGAAATAAATCTCCTCGTTGTTTGAATCATGAATCATGAATTGTTCATGAAAATCTTGAGTCAATAATTTTAGTTACAACTTTACAAGAGGATTAAGAATAAAAATAGAACAATAATTTAAGAACATGAAATTTGTATATATAAAAAAAAGGAACATGATACCATAATGGTTCATATTATTTTAAACTTCGTATTTTTCGGTCTATTTCTTGGCCTACGTATATACACAAAAGAGTCGATCACTTACATGCGAACAGGGGAAAATAAATACTGTATTACCGTCTTGTTTCCGAGTAAATAAAATATGGTGTCAATCACTTGTACAGTAATGAAAGGTTGCATAGAGAATATGCTGGTTTCCTAAAACGTGTAAAAGTACACGTTCTGCAAAAACAGAGTGAAACCAAACAGAGGTAAGGACCGTTTTCTATCTTAGAGTCTGAAGTGTATAAAAATTAAATAAACATGAAGTGCAATAATGACAAATGTAGCCATTAACAAAACTAAGAATACAACCATCTGCACATTTTGCAGCTCATACATCAATCCGATAATCAGACTTCCACAGTGGGCCGAGCTAAAAAAAATGTTTGGTCTTCATAGCTGGCGAGAGTGTGCTGCTGATAATTAACGGGATTTGACAATAAAATTATCATTGACAGTTCTTTCTTTAGGAAAGGAAAATATGTAGCCTAAAGAACTGAATAATCAAAGACAACAAACTACAAACTTGCTTTGATGCTAGAGATATTAGTCCTAGACTATAATTCGTCGATGACAAACTTCTATCTTCCATAAGGATGATATCGAGCAGTTCCAGCACCACCATATCCCCCTCTAGTCCCATAAAAGGAGCTTCCACCAGCCCCCCCATATCCACCCCCTAGGCTGCCATCATAGCTGCTTCCATAAGCATTACCAGAGGAACCACCACCACCACCACCATATGCCCCGTAACCCTCATTAGCTCCACCATACCCACCAAGATCATAGCCTCTGCCAAAACCTCCACCATATCGACCAGCATACCCAAGAGAAGGATCACCCCTATAAGGCCCCATGGCCCCGGCATATCTTCCATACCCACCAAATTCACTTCCAAAGCCACCATAAGCGCTTCCCCTACCACCATAGGCACCACCTGACCTATAGCCACCCATACCAAAATTACCACCAAATCCATCATAAGCATCTCCATATCCACCACCATATGAAGACCGGGCATCATTATAGCGCTTGGATGATGGGGCTGGTGGATTAGGCTTTTTTGGTTCCGCCTTCTTGATTTCCACCTACAAAAGTGAAGATAACCATGTTGCTTAGTGAAAAAAAAAACTAAATGGATGAAAGCGAAGCAATTCAAGTATCTTGATCTTTCACAGGATAGTAAATTGGAAATATATATTTGGTCTAATGTTAACGATGACTTTGAGTCATAAAACCATGGTGTAGATCAAGCAGTAAGACCTAAAAAATTTCTCTTTGATGTTGTCACTAGTAAAATCAAACTACAGGTGTCAATAACCTCCTAGATGTTGTCATGTTGTAAGATCAAGCTACAGGACTTGATTGAACTCGTACAAAAGGAGTCGTGTGGAAAAATAACACAATGCCCCCCCTATCATTCTTTCTAAAGTAGTTGTTTACATATAAAGTTACAGTAGCTTTAAGAACACAAGGCACTGCCCACTTATTCAATCCTAAAATCAATGCAAACATAAATGTTGTGTCCTAAGGATGGAAACTCGATCCAGTGGATGTGCATTCAACCAAGAAATAATGGGTAATTAAATGTGATCCAGCTGGGCCCAGGTTTGGTATTATTCAGAGGACCCATTGCATTTTAACTGATATATAACCCACCTTGGCCCAAACTTATTATAAGCGCAAATGAGTTCTAGGGCATTGCTAATTTCTTATATTAAAAAATTATAATGTTTCCTTAATAAATGTAATTTTTTTTAATTATTTTACCCCATCAAGAAAAAACCCAGGTTACACTTAAAACAATAGGAAGTTCTTACTCAATATTAAACAGGAACAAGGCAAATAGATTCTCATCAATGGATATGCGCATTAAAATTATTGCCCAACCCATGCTCATCTCATCCCGATGCTAAAGGCAACAATCACCAACAAAACATTGCAGTCAATTGTGTTCAATGCCTAGATTTGTTACAGTTAAGCACAGCCTAATCAAATTTCGATCCATTAGCTACGGCTAGCACAGATTTGAAGATAGGAAATTCAATACGACCATAAAACAATAAACCACTTCAACTGTTAACTTGTTATTTTAACTTGAACTTGAACCCCAACTTTTGGAAATCAGTTATAAAACCAAATACAATTTGTAATTCCATTTCAGATGAATAAATAACTCACCTGAGCTCCAGCAAACTCAATTTTGTTCCCCACAGCTAAGAGATCATCAACAGCTTCTTCAGAGTCATAGGTAATAAACCCAAAGCCACGTGAACGATTAGTAGAGTGATCCCGCATTATCTGGTGATCTTTGACTTCTCCATAGCGTGTAAAGAAGTCCCTAAATTCATCTGCGCAAGTTCATCCCTAATTAAAACAGTAAATTACACAACTTCTTTCTGCATCTCTTTAATGGTTAACTAGTTACTTTCCAAATCAATAATTGCTTTGAAGAAAATTCAAGCCTGGTTAATTAACTTAACATAACCTGTTCACAGATGACATACCAAAAACACCCGTTCAAATTTTGATTTGTGTCTTGGAGACATTTCAACACAAAAATTTCCACCCTAGAAGATATGAACAATGTGCACGCAAGTGATGAACTTTCTCACCGAAGAAAGCTTGAACATAAGACATATGTATACTAATAATTATGTTCTCCATCGAGAAGGCTACAAAACCTCATGAAGGAATTCCTTCAGTGTATATACTGAGAACAGAACCTCCAAGAGCTCTTTAACTCTTAAAGCAATAATATGAAACTTAGATATATTCTAATATGAATTTCAACAGCAGACATGTCTTCAAGGTGTCAGTTGGTGTATAAAAATTATATAATACACCACAACCACTTCTCAACATATAACATATTGTATGTATGTGTCATATACGTCTGCCCTTCTGTCATGTTAAATCCTCAAACTTTCAGTTTTTCGACACTAAGGCATCTACAACATCAACAAGAGGAAAATTAGCTTAATTGAAACATTACCTTCACTCACAGTAGAAGGAATTCCACCAACAAAAATCTTCTTGGTTCGGAAGTCCTTCGAGTTCGAGCCAACGGCACCCCTTGGTATCGTCCTCTTAATCTCCACCTATAAACCATTCACTGCATCAGCTTTCATTTCCTTTAATCAATACTACTCAAAAAGTTCAAACATCAAATGCAGGTGGTCATCAATAATTACCTGCTTGCCGTTGATAATGTGAGAATCCTCAATAACTCTATCAACCACAGAGGGATCCGCGTAAGTTATGAAGCCGAAACCGCGAGGCTGGCCCGTCTTCCGGTCCTTCATGATAACGGAATCCGTTATCTCACCGTATTTACCAAAGTGCTTGATGAATTGTGCTGCACAAAATTATCAACAAAACAAGTGAGTTAGTTAGTTAGTTACAGGAATGCTCATTGAGCATTTGCTTAACGTAAAACAAAGGAACCAACGCAGTGCAGAAAGAAATCACTAACCAATAGTGGTTTCTCTCGCTAAACCGCCAATAAAAATCTTTCTGCAATTAGAGGGTCCAGTTTAATTAGGCAGAACACAATCTAAGAAAATTTGAAAAAGCAATTAAGAAGAAGATGAAGGGAAGTTGAAGGTTTAGTGGAGCTAGTTACCGACCCGGGACTTGCACCGTCGCTGGTGAGGGGTTGGGGCTTGTCTTCTTCGTCGTCGCGGTGGGCGAAGGGTCTAACGTCGCTGGCATCGCCGTCGACGGCGTGGTGATTACTGGGCGGTGACTCCATCACTTTACCAACTTGAAACACAGAAAGATAGGGGAAGAGAAATGCGGACAGGGAAATGAACGTATGTATGTAAACCCTAGATTTTGATTTTATTTGTTCGGTTTGGGACTTTATATATACATTATGAATTCAAGTGCTTATTTATATATATATATATATATATATATATATATATATATATATATATATATATATATATATATATATATATATATAAATGTATATATATATATATATATTTACATTATACATTATATATTATTTTGATGAATAGTAGTTCACTACTCCGTAAAACGATAATTAAATTTGATTTATATGCTGAATTTAAAGATATTAAAAATTATAATATTCTATAACTAATATCTAAATGAAATAAGTGAAGTTGGATAAAAAGTATAAAATAATTTATATGAAATTATTTATAAGGAATAGCATAATAAAATGAATAAATAAAATTTTAATATACACAAAATATTATAAATGTTGATTATAATTAAATAATAATTTTATATTATATTTGAAATAAATAATATTTACTAAAATTTAAATATGTTATACTTGTGCTACAATAGAGAACAATGACCAAAATTAAGTATACAAAATCAATTATAAAATTCGTATCCTCTTTATATATTAGAATTTGCGCTTAGAAAAATTTTGAAGATAACAAATTACTCAATTTTTATAAAATAATGATTTATGGATTTAAGTGAAACATATACGAAGATCACAAATGACTTTTAATTTATACTAAAAGTATTATTTTTAAATTGTTCTGTTAATAAGAATTTGAATAAGGTTACCATGTCATGTTTAATATCCAATTAGCTATTAATTGAGATCATTTAATTTAATAATCATTAAGAACCTATTTACGCATTTAATATTTATTAATAACTCACTTTTATCATCAAGTGACTTATCCATAAAAGAAAAATAATAGTATATAAATCTTGGAATATATTTAGTTTTTTCCCTGTAACTAACTCAACAATCAACAAAGCAAGACATTTTATTTATCCAAGTTGAAATCATAAAAGACAAACCAAAAAATTTTTTGTAGTTTTTATCATATAAATCTTCTTTGTAAAATGAAAAAGTTTAAAGTTATAGAATTTGCTTTAACAATCACGTTTAAAGTTACACAAATTCCCAATAATTAGATGTTTTTATGAAGCTTATAAAAGATCAAAGACTCTACATAAAGCAAATTGACAAATCTAAAAAAAAAAGTATAGTAACACTTGTTTTTTAGAAATTTACAATAATATATAATTTAGTTGTTTATTGGCTTAATTAAATTATTTATTTGAGATTAGAGAATAAAATAGAAGTATTATACAAAAAAAAAAAAAATTGACTATTAGAGATAGAAAGTTAGTTCTTAGTTAGAATGATTTTTAGAAATCAAATTTGATATAACTCATTATTAAATAAAGGAAAAAGTTTTTTTTGCCAACTTTATGTGGCATCCACCCTTTTGCCACCCGTAGACGTGGTAACTTATCCAACGTGGCTGAGGGCATAGTTGATATTTGGTTGATAGAGTGGCTTAGAGGCATTATTGTATTTTACCATCCAATTTGAAGGTTTCAAAAAATATTTTGTGTGTTTCGCAGAGAGTTGCAGAGACGTGAGGCAGAGCATAGGTTTGAGCTACCCATAGAAAAAGGGGAAGAGCATTGAGGAGGGTGGATGATGGCAATGGCAAAGGGGGATCGTAGTGAGTGTTTAGGGTTTTGGGTACATCACTTTTTAGGGAAGGAGACCGGTCAAGGGCAATTGGTTGAGCAAAGGAGACGAAGTGAAGGAGTATAACGGTGACGACGTAGGTATTTTTGTTCTTTTACGCATTTCATTTGTTGGTTTTTCACTGTTTTGGTGGTATTGTTGTAGTATTGGGAATAAGTGTTGGTGTATGGGAATGATTTTTTATTACAGTGTAAGATTGATTTGCAGGAAAAAAACAATGTCAAGTGTGGAGAGTTCTTCACAAGGACGTGAGCTATGCGTGCGCCATTTCTGTTACCCCAAATATCTAGGCGCTGTAAATAAGTTGTTAACATTATAACAGAGGCATTGCATTGAAGGTACACCATTCGGTTGGTTTACTGTATTGTCTGATGAAGTTAGAATTAGTAAGATTCTGTTGAAAGAACTGTGTAGAAGATGGGTACAGAAAAGAGGTGGATTTATGATTGGGTGTGTGTTTGTGTCATTTACTTTGTTAGATGTTTGTGTAGCATTAGGTCTCAGAGTTCGTGGGTTAGATGTAGATTTAGAATGTGAAAATGATGATAGTGAGTGTAGAAGTTTATTCGGTGGTGGAATAGTTAAAGTTAGCATGGTTTATGATCAACTTGTTAGATGTGAGGTTGATGGTAGGCCTGGGGATTTTAGTAAGATATATATTTTGTTAGGTTCATTTGAATTCTTGTTTCCCAATAGAATGAGAAATGTGTATCCAGGTTTGTTTCAGCTTGTAGATAATTTAGTTGAGCTTTCTAGTTTTAATTGGGGGGCAGTTGTTTATACATATTTGGTGAAAAACTTGTGTAGAGCTTCTCAGTCTATTTAGAATGAGCAGTGTTCGATTGTTCGTGTGGCTGGATGTGTTTTCATGTTGTAGGTAAATTTAAGTGCTTAAGATGTTCATTTACAAATTGTTTATGTGCTGAAGTTTAATTTGTGATTTATAATTTTATTGTAGTTATGGGCTTTTCAACATGTGATTTCCGAAAGGAAAAAACTAGAATCGAATTCCCTAGAATCCTTCATTGGAAGGATGTCAAGGTTGGTGACAACGAGGTTGAATCATCCATGAACACTAACATTGTGAGTTTAGTTGTGTTAATTAGGTTAGAATTAGTTATGACCCATTTGTTTTGTCATTAATATTGTTGTTTTGTTTAAATTGTTTTGCAGGTAATTTGTAACTTATCATTGTCAAAAGAAGAGTGTCATGAGGAGGTTGTGAAAGAAGCCTTCAAACTTGAGATGGTTCAACTTCACGATAAGAAGAAGATTGAATAAAAACATACACAGATCTTAAATGAAATTTTAGAATTGAAACGTCTATCTCAACATCAAGTATCATTGATAGATAGATTGGAAGCTGAAATGAGGGATCTGAAACTGAGTTTTGCTGAACAAGAAGCCAAATTTTCAAACAAATGTCAAAGTGCTGAAGTAGGTCCAGTTGAAGCTGGTTAAGCAGTGTTTGAAGAAGCTGTATTTGAAGGTGAACCAGTATTTGAGTGTGGTGTTGAAGTTGCAGCAGCAGTTTTTGAAGAAGGTGGTGTGGAACGTTAATGTGAACAAGGTCAACTGAGCAACATGTACACGCACATGAAGGCCGAACCCCGAGCGTGAGAAGAAAGTTTTCTTTGTAAATCGCCCTGGATTGTATATTATAGGAAATGAAGACGTCAGTGAAGCCACCAAAAGAGGGTTGTGTAACAAATATAACGTTATTATTTTGTATATTTTGGATACAATTGAATGAAAATATAGTTTATTTATGTGCATTATTATTTTTTAATGAATATTTTGGATGTAAAGTTTGAAAGAGTTGTTAATATATCGTTCTGAAGTTGCTTACATTGATGAACTTACGTAAGCCCGAATTGTGTGTCATCCTTGTTGTTTTGTTAGAGATTTTGTTGTGTGTGTTCACTCCCACCTTGTAAAACATGTCAATATTTCACTTATGCAAGGGAGAGGTGTACTTAATTGGTTGATTATGTGTGGTCAGTAAGTCATGTGCAATTACACACCTAATTACATAGTATAACACAGTTTGTGTTTGATGTGGTGGTAATGGCTTCTCAAGACTCTCCAATCCTTACTTATGACAGTGATAAGGGGTTTAGGGATGTGTCGCAACCGGGGTCACGACGGGGACGGCGAACAAAGATAAAGTTATTTTTAGATAAAACAGAGGAGTCGCCACTACAGTTAATTACGGAAAACCATAGAAAAACCAAAAAAGATTAGATAAGGCAAGTTCATGAAACCAGACTCAAAGTCCGGGAGTCGGTTACGCGTGGGGAAGGTATTAGCACCCCCACGACGCCCGCCCTAAGGCGGTA
>Ga0209700_106179_pt1 | contig 18978 bp, 10 predicted proteins | sample SiratroredBW_FD_187528 | JGI IMG/M metagenome (GOLD analysis project Ga0209700, IMG submission 187528) | Root nodule microbial communities of legume samples collected from California, USA - Siratro red BW (SPAdes) (version 2) | ecosystem: Host-associated > Plants > Roots > Nodule | place: USA...
AAAAAGAAAAAAAAAAAAAAAAAAATGAACTAACTTCAAAGTCACAAAAGGAGCTGAATAAACTGAGTTTACAGGCTCATCCTCACTTTTTTGACCATCTGTTTAACGGTCTTTGTTTCTCGTTGTTTCTACTTATGGAATCAATCAATATTCTATCATTTTTTATCCATATAAACAATAGAAAAAGTGCGTAGTTTTAGCAATGCAGCCTCGGTTAACAAAATGGAAAAATCAACTAATGGTTGAAGCACAACATTGCTTTTACAACACAACTATGTTATATATATGTAACAGCTTTATACGTTGGAAGATGCTAAAGAGATATATAGTATCAGTTGGATGATGACAGAATTTTTTCTCCTCCTTGTTCGGTGCAGGTTTTCCATGTACGCTACCTGTCCAATGCAATCCCCACATATTTACTAAAGTTTATGTCAGGTTAAAGTTTGTCAAATTATTACCATTTATCATTAAAAGTTGTTTGGTTTCAAGTCTTTTCTATTTGTCAATTATAATTTTTCATTATTTTTCTTGTTTAAAAGTTTCTATCAGAAAACAGTAAAAGAAGTATATCTAAAAATAAAATAGATACTTTTTAAATCAGAAAACAGAAACAAAAAAACATGTTCTCATGAAAAAAAAAAAAAAGTAGCAGTGTTACGTTGTCTCACTTCGTTATTTTCATGAAATAGTAATAATTATTTCAGTCATTAATCATGAGACTTTTCCCACATTCTTTACCATCCATTATCATAAGGCCTTTCTATAATTAATAATTATAAAGGTTATTTTAAATCTTTCCAGTTTATAAAAAATGTTAAATAAAAAAAAATATACAGTTAACATCTTAAAGTTATAAACAAATAAAAATAAATTATATATAAAAGTATTAACATATTTTATTCTAAAATAATAAAAATATGAATATAAAAATTTTTAATTTCGTTAATTTTATTTACATTTTTTAATAGTTGAGATAACTAAACATGTATTTGATTTGTAATAATTTTTACATATATTTTTGTACTAAGAAAAAATTAATTTTAATATACACTCAACCTTAAATGAAATTACTAAGAATTTTAAATTTATAAAAACGAAAAATTAAATAGTAAAAATACTAGACTCGTTTAAGGTTGTATATATTATACATCAACGTTAATCTTCCTTTTGATTTAAACATAATTTAAACTAAAGATCAAACTCTAATCATTAACATTTTTAAACAAAACTATAAAACTAATAAAATTAAAATTATTTTTTTTCTTTTTGTGGTAAAATATATCAATACTTATTATATTAAATAAATTATTGACTTAAAAATACAATATCTTTTATACAAAATAAATGAGTCGCGCTGAAAAGATGAAAAAGAAAAGTTTTATGAGGATTTAAAATTATTGTTTTGGCGCTAAGTTCATAATGCTTCCTCTACTTATGTGGCAAGAGTATCACGTAACCATTAAGCAAATCAGTGCACTTTAATAAGACCTATTCTAAGTACTTATGATGACCAGACTTTGAGGCAATTGAGAAATGTTCAAATGTCCCTTTCTTGTAGCATGAGCACATGTTTTTGTGCGCCATAACACCCAAATAAATTTAATTAAGATGTCTTAATCTCTATTTTGAAGCAGACAAGTTTATGAGCACCTCAACTGGTGTCACCATAATTACTAACATATGACGTTCAAATCCTGAAAGAGGGCTGGTCAAATTTGAATTTGAAAGGCCGATTTAATCTTTGAGTTGTAACAGGGATCTCCAATATGCATTTTTTCTTGTTGGAAATATGTGGCATAAATTTGACAGAACAACATAAAAAGCACTTAGAAAGTCACAGTGACAGGATTATTGTATGATTGAATTGCTGGTTTTATGCATGTGTTTTCTTATCAGTAACGTAAAACACGGTAACATAAGCACTTCAAAAGCATTGAGTGTGTGGGAATCTTGTTATCTGAGAGGGACACAGCAAAAAGAAGCAAGCTAAGAGGGACATAGGATTCCCAAACCATTCTCTTTTGCAAAGGGCATGCTAAGTAGAAAAGAAAGCTAAAGTGAAAATCCACATCTCTTTGTAAAGCTCTCACTAATAATATCAAAAGTACGCTTCCCAATTCCCACAACCACGTTGGAATCCCAAGCGCAAATCCTCATCTTCAAATTACTATAAAAATATCTCTTTTACTTCAAAATGAATGCACACAAATATTAAAAAAAAACTTATATAAAAATATTTTTGAAATAATTCAAATATGTTTTGTAAAATTAAAGTTAAACGTGAATAATACTTGTAGTCTATTTTTTTTAACAAGATTGAAAACTAGAATAGAAAAGTAAAAAAATTACAATATTATATATATATATATATATATATATATATATATATATATATATATATATATATATATATATATATTCCCATAAAGTCCCTATATAGTATTTCATAAAATATGGACAACACATTATACTGAAAGTTAAAAGAATGTTCTTTTCAATATTAATTGTGTTAATAGAGCTCATATTGTTGTTGTTATTATTATTATATATTTGAATACAATTAATATTAGAGAAAGTATTAAAACGTATGAGCTTCAATTTCTATTTCACACGTGGAGCCTTTTGTTCTCCGTTTCTTTTTCCTATGTATGTGGGGTTCAATGATTTCTTCTTCTTATCCTCATTTCATCGTATTTAAGCATGGAGGATTTAATAGGAATGTTGTTTTATGTTACTGCCAAGTTTCGTTTGGGTATACTTATTGCCAAAGATTTAAATATAGTCAATACACGTAGGTAAAGATCCCTTCCAAACCTTAGTTATTCCTACAACTTTTCTTTGTCACTTACTTCAAATAATATAATTTCTTCACGTGGTTATAATTTTTTAGAACAAAATAAACTAAAATTGAAATTTTAGTACTTATTCTACTTATCTTTTGCAATAGTCTCTTTATTTTCATCACTTCTTTGTTTTTTTATGAAAACATTTGTTTAGTGAGTTAAAAAGATGAACAAGATAATTGATTTGATTAAAGTGAGTAAATCTTCCATTACTACAAAATGGGATTTTAAAATTGATTATTTTGGACTTTCTATTTTAATTATAAGATTAGTATGGATATCACTGATGTTGAAAGTAAAAACTATTTATTTAGTAATCACCTGAAGTAGAAAGATGACACTGTATTGGTCACGACACACTTACTAATGTAATATGTTACCTTGTAAAATATTGAAAATTTTTCTAAGTTGGTTTTATTTATAACCGATTTAAAAAATACTTATATTATAATGATTTATACAACAATTGATGTAATATATTACTAGTCTATTTAAAAGAAACATGTTATTTATATTTTGTTTTCACTAACTTTAATTATAATGACATTGACACATACACACGTATATATGGAACAATAAATTATACATTATTAAATATTTTATAATCTAAACTCTTCAATTTTGAAATGCAATTTATGTACATACAAAGCATCAACTTAAAATTATACCTCTAACTATTAACAAAAATTTGGTTAAATAATATATAATTTTATTATAAAATAAATAAATTAAATTTCTAGCATAAAAGAGAAATAATTGTTGTGAGGAAGGATCGTAGGAGGTAAATGAGTGGTGGTACAAAGGGAGGAAGATGGTTTGTATAGGAGAGTGGTTGACAATGTCGTAGAGGTGTTGCAGAAGAGTCTATTGGCTTAGAGAGTGCCTAAATTGGTTGAAAAGTTGAGAAAGTCTTTTCTTTTTTCATATTGGCTAGAATTTAAATCGATCTAAAAAGTAGATCTTGCATTAGTTTTTTCTACTACTAATGTAGTATTTGCTTCTACATTGTTTCAAAAGTCAATTGATATAGAAAAGTGTTCCAATATTTAAAAAATTGTTATTATGTCTACTTTTACATCGATTTTTTGAGAATTAATGTTATTGATGTGAATAATATAAAATCAACTCTTTACACTTCAATTTTAGCAAACCTAGACCACTTTTATCAAATCTTTTTATGTTTTAAAATTATTTGCAGCTTGGAAGATTTATCAACAAATTTGGTTCGATAATTTCCTCAAATTAAGATTTTCATATTTAAGTTTCTTAATTTCAGAAATTATCTGAGTTCTAACTAATTTGATTCCTTAGAAATTTTTTATATTTGTTTTTATTTTCTTGTACTCGAGAGATATTAGACTTAGTGGGTATTATTTGTGTACACTATTTTTTTATGTATCTACATTCTTCAAATTTATAAAATACTATGTTATTTGCTACCTCTTTTTGATTTCATCTTTTAAACTTTTTGTATTTGTTATTTTCTTATAATAGAGACATTTCTCTTTGCATTTTAGTATCATCTTGAATTTCTTGGTCATTGTTATCATATAACCATTTAAAGTTTTTTAGTCTTCAAATATCTCTTTAGCTTCAAATTCTTGCATTTTCAAAACTTCAAAAGTATTTGTAGTTCATTAAGAGGATTTAAAAGGTTTACATGGTTCATGTTGATTTGTTGGTAAGGCTAAAGAGTATGAATCATTCATCTTTCCTTTTGCTTAGGGTATACATTTCATGGTAATATAATGGTCCAAGAAGTTTATCTAGTCGTTGTCCTCATCTTTCTAGCTTCATTATAGTTGTTGTCCTTAGTTTCCAACCCTTGGTAGATTTTTTAATATATACATGTTGTTACATTTTGAAGAATTACCCTTTGAAGTTCTAAAGAAAATTATGATCGGGTGGAATCTTCGAAACATTTCATTTATGGTCTCAACATCTTTCACTTTGAATATGTCATATTGCCTTTGAAAAGTAATATTTCTTTGTTGTATGTCATCATTTCCTTCTTAGGTGATTCGAATGACATCTTATAACTCTTTTGTAGTTTTGTACCTTACTTTGACATTAATCTTAAGAATGTTCTACTTTACTTAGGTATATTATAGTTCTAGTTTAGTCATTAAAAAATCTCCCTTTGTAATTAGTTTTCATAGATAGTAATTTGTGAACTTTCAGATACATTTCCATCATATTCTTTCCATAGGCATAATCATTACAATTGAAAGCAAAAGGGTAAAAGGTACCTCTATAGTCATGTAGATTGTTTTCATGGTCATGTACATTATTTTACTATAATACCCATTACAATGTTCAATCCTTTAGAGAATAAGTTCTAATTAATACCAAATTGTTAGTGTAAAAGTTTTTGGACATGAAAGAAAATACAAAACTTCAAGAGAAGTTGTTTAGAGGATGATGTTTGAAGATATTAATGTTGAAGATGTTTTGAATGTTTTATCTTTCATTGCATGTGTTTATGAGTCTTTCAAATAACTTCTAAGTTATTTGAGTTTTTTAGTAAAGGGCTAATGAGTAAGAGAGATCTTTAACCTTCCTCTTCCTTCACTATAAATGATACTAATATTTTAACTTCAAAGTTCTCTGAAATAGTAAAATAGTATTATTAAGGTATAGTATTATTGGATTTGGAGTTTAGTGATTCTAACTTAATTTTATCTTTAAAAGACATTTTTTAAATTAAAGACATTTTTTAAATTAAAGAAGAAAAGTGAAAAAATAATTTTATCTTTAAATGAGAATATTAAACGTATCAAAATAATTTAAAATTTTTCATTTGACCTTCTATTAGAAGAAGGTGAAAAAATATTTGTTAATTTTTACTCATCTTCTCATATTTTTTTTTCTAGATATTTTCATAAAATAATTATAAATATAGAAATAAAGGTTAAAAAAACCAATTATTAGAACAAGGTAGTAAATTGGAGCGATATAATAAATAAGGACAATTCGAAATGAAGAAAAAAAGAAAATATGAAGAAAAAAAGAAAATATTTTTTTAAAGTTAAATTAAGTTATGGATAAATTATAAGAATAAAAACAAATTTAATAAGATAACTTCTTCAAATTAGTTTATATATAAACTAAATTTAATTTATGAAATAATTTATTTTATTTTATTTTTTACTTTCTTTTCGACAAATTTTTATTTTCTTAAAAGTCTATACGGAAAAGTGTTTATAAAGAAATTTGTTTAAGATGATATATACTTGTATATAAATTTGCTGAGCAAATGGAGCTGTCAAAACGAGTGTAACTTAGTTTGATTCTATCGATAAAGTTAAAAAAAAAAAAAAAAAATTGACAATCCAATTTGACTTTTATTTTAAAATGAGTCATGTTTTTTTCTTCCTAATCGCACCCTATGTTAGGCCTACTATTTTTGACCTAATTCAAAATTAAAAAAAAAAATACAATATGTTTATAAAAAATAATGATATATTATTGCCAAGAAATCTAAATTTTAATATTCAATAATAATATACATTATACAACATCATAAATCTTGGTCTAAATATTACTTGAAATAATTTATTAATGTTTTTCACATTCATAACATATGTAATTAATTAACAAGTAAATATCCAATATTCATAAAAATATATAAGAGATCATATAAATATGAAATTGGAAGTCTTAAAACACCACAGAATAGCAACTAAGCCCTTCAAGCATGTTAAACACTTACAGGAATTTATTCAACATTTGTTTACCGCAAAAAGATACCACCCAATTAGTTAAATATGTATGTAATATTTATAAAAAAAATAAAATGTATCAAACTTTTATTATTGAGTTTAAATATATTATCTCCTTAACTAATTTATCTAAACAATTTTTTTTTCATCTAGAATTGATAATACACAAAAAATCATCAATTAACAATTCCTATAACGAGCATAAAAAATCATCAATTAACAATTCCTATAACGAGCATAAAAGAAGAAATGGACATGAGAAGAAAGATGCAAGGCTTTTTTTTTTTCTTATGACAAATTAATATAAAAAAATTAACATAAAGAATAAACAGGTCAATTAGTGTGCGAATGTAATACATAAAAGAATATAACCCATGATTGAATATTGAATTAAAACAATTTAAATGTATTAATTCGTAATTAAAAGAAAATGAACAAAAAATAAAACCAATTTTAATTTATTAGATTGTCACGTTTAAAATTGATTTGTCGATATATAGAACGTTTAAAACACATTGAAATCAAATGATTTCAAAAGAAAAATTTAATTAAATCCATGGTATACCTAAAAAATACTACCAGAACTATGGTAAGGAATAATCATGGTGATTGTCAAAACTCAAAGCGCGAACAACACAAATTAATATGCACTCAGGAAAAAATATCAAACAAAGTTAGTTAACAAAGTTAGTTCACAAAGCACCCTTATGGAAAAGGTAGTCCACTATACAAAGTGGTCCTCACACAATATTACTCTATTCTATGAGATGTGAATGTGCATGGATTCGGATACAAGTTAGATAGAATCGGTTAAGATTATTCATACGATGTTTTTTTCATCGTATACTCAGATAATTTGTTATGAAGATTAAAGTGCTTTTGAAACTCTTCCACTTTTTATTTTCTGCATGTTCATTTTACTGGTATTCCCATTCCTTTTTCTAGCTTTATTTTTGTTTTGTTCCCTTTTTTATATGCTTTTGGTTTTGTTTTATTATCAGAAAATTTGAAGAAAGGGGATGATTGGTCACCATTTTTGTGAAGAAAGTACCGTTTTTTGGACCTAACGAAAACGAACAAAGCAAGGGGAAAGAAACTTAAGAGTGTATAAACTATATTGCAATTTTCGCATGCTTTCAAATGTTACCTTATAAAGTTTAATTTTGATACACATATTAACATAAAGATTTTCATTACTCACCAATTGGAAATCATCGAAAATGTACCCTTTATAGTAATTATTACCTTTTAAGTTTTTCTTTTTAAATTATACACATCCTCTCTTTTGACATTTGTAACAATTTCTTTTGTATTTTTAAACAATCGAAGAGGTGAATATAACATTAAAAATGCAAATATAATGTTTTTCCATGCAATTAAAAGTAAGTAGTGCAATTATAAAAGGAAATAAGTAGGGTTTGGACCATCTCATACTATAACTTTTTTCTAATAATTACAAAACACAACAACTTTCACTTGTAAGATTATCTATAATTAAACTCTACATTACAATATTTGACTTTAGGTTTTGCAGAGAACACTATTTGAGATTGATTGCCATGCATAAATGATAAAAGCAAGCCATGGTGAAAACTAAAGGTACAACTTAGATTAACCAAATCTATGGTGACCTATGAGGACACAAATAAGTGTAAAAGTGATGAAATAGTGAATAAAATGAAAGGAGGCACAGAGTAGGTTTGGTAAAGTGAAGTATAAACAAATGTGTAAGCAATTCTCCACTATAGACCAAATAAGTGGTGTGATATGATAACCTCATTGAATATTTTGTAGGTGATGATTAATTCATTTCCTTTTTGTTAAGTGTAGTTTCCTTTAATTTTGTTTTGCTTCGCTCATTTTGTGCAAAAGGAAAAGGCCGAGAAATGATTGGTGAGATTGTGAAAAGAAGATACCTCAAGTCCCATCCTATCCCATCAAAATATCAATCTCTTTTGGAACTTGGGCCTCTCCAACAATCTCTTTTCTTATTCTTCTTCATCATTATTTGCATTTAACTATGGATTCATTAGGGTCAATGAGACAAATTAATATCTCTTCATTGTAATATTATCCACTTAACCAAAGCTTTCGGCTTATGTAAGGGCCCTCTCCCCCACCCCACATACCGTTTTTCACTTGGCTTTGAACTTAAATTGTATTTTTTAGTTGTTCAAATATTTAGAACTCTTTAATTAGGCTTTCAATTTTTATCTTTAATTAAGTCTTTTAATTTTTATTACAGTTTCAGTTTAATTGTCTTAGTAATTGTAAGCTTGGGAAAAGGACTGGTAAAAGAACACTCGAAATAAGTGCACATGCATAAATGATAATATTTGAAAGGTTGAAAATATTGGATTCAAAACATGTAGGAATGAGTATTTGTCTAAAAGAATAAGAATTATTAGTTTGGAAATGTGAGAATATTCAACGTAAATATGATACTGAATTCTTGAGCTAATTTAGTTTATGGTGATTCTTTTAACAATGTTCCATTAAAAGAAATTACTATTATCGACTACCAAAATAGGTGGGTGAAGAAAAAAAATATTTGTAAGTACTTGGTTACTAATAGATGATTTTTTGTCTACGAAAACTTTACCTCTAAAATTATTTTATAAGTAACTTACCTACGAATTTGTATGTGGGTAACTTTATTTGTTTTTCTAAAGAAAAAGTATTTGACAGATACATCCTTTATTTTTGTAGGTCCTTAGGAAATTAAAATTATTAATTATTGATTAATGCTATTTTTCATCTAATATATTTTTAAGTTGTGAAAAATCTTTGGCACTTCTCCACGTGATGATGCTCTAAGTAATGACTTTAGGTCTTAATCGCAAAATATCTACCTAAATTTATCCTTTTGTTATTAAATAAAATTAATAACTAATATCATTTTTTACCTAATATTTAATTAAAAACTATAGACTATCATAGACTATCAATGATCGGATACGATTTTTTCTCCCAATAAACTCAAATAAATAAAAATTCCCTCCACCTAATGGGTAAATATTTAATTTCAAGTAGACTCTTTTTCTTTTTGGTCCTATAACTCGTTGCCCCACGAATTCTCAACAACTCTTTTAAGTTTTTTATTGGCTAGAGATTGCCTAGGGGAAGATTTCTATGTAGGTTTTTTTATTTATTTAAAATTATTTTCGTTTTATTTTATTAAATATATAATTAATTAATTTAATATAATTAATAAAAAATATATTTAAAGTTAATAATTAATTTTAATAAAATTAATATTAAATTCTATCATTAAAAGTGGTTTTGATAAATTATTATTTCATTTGAATTTATGATTCTTATTATTAAAAATGATATTAAATATATTTATGAGTACTAATAATTATTATTAAATGACAAAGAAATTTATTTACTTGATTAAAAAGGTTTATTTTAAAATATAAATTTGAAATGTTAATTTAAAATAATGTATAATGTGTTAGAGATCTCACATCGACTAGAGATGATGACTTTCAATAGTTTATAAGTGGGTGCAAACCTCACCTTACAAGTCGGTTTTGTAAGATTGAGTTAGGCTTAAAGTCCACTTCTTGATATGGTATCAGAGCCTATCCTAGCAAAGTTGTTGGGCTTATCGGGTCACCTGCTTTCGGACCACTATTGGACCACCCTTACATATGAGTTTCACGCTCGACTTGAGGAGTCTCAACGTAAGGGTGGTGTGTTGGAGATCCCACATCAACTAGAGATGAGGTCTTTCAATAGTTTATAAGTGGGTGCAAACCTCACCTTATGAGCTGATTTTGTAAGGTTGAGTCAGGCTTAAAGTCTACTTCTTGATATAATGAACTAAAAATAGTTTAAAACTTTTAAGGAAATGTTTAAATAGTTTTAAAACCATTATTTGAGAAATTTTATATAAACTATTAAACTAAATTATTAATATTAATGAAATAACTAATAATTATTTGAGAAAGTAAGTGACTAAGTCTCTACCGAAGATTAATTTTTTTTCCTTCTTCTCTTTGGGTTTTTGATAAAGGAAAAATGTTGTGGATGTAGGCATTAATATAAAGGTGGATTATTTGGATTTTTGTTGGGATTTTAAAAGTGTCAAAAAGAAGCTAGGCACGCTATATCTACGTAAGAGGGGTTAATGTTTACTTTTATTCAATAAATTAGTTGTTTAAAAGAGTGTGATTGTTGCAATGTTGGATATACGTATATGAAACATGTTATATGTATATCTTTGTATGCCTGGGAATAATATGAAGTATACATGTGGTTAAGGATTAAGTGGAAGTTGAAAACAATGTAAAAGATGTATTTTGAGGTGCAAAAATGTATGTTAATTGATTTTTCCATTGTTTCTTCTTTACTTTTGCTAAAAATGGGTTCTAACAGCTCAATCTCTCAAGTGACATCTCACTACTCAAGTGATTCTCAACGATGTAATAATTACAATCAGCAGTCACCATCGCTCAAGCAAAAAAAGTAAATGTTCAAGTAATAAAGTGTATAGCTCAAGTGAGAGCTTGTAACTTGAGAGAGAGAGGAAGAAAGACTAAGACATCTCTCTCAAGTGACATATTTTTCATTCAAGTGTTGGTAGCAATGTGCATGAGTTGTAAAATCTTAAGGAATCATGCAAACACGTAAGGGCACTTAAGCAATGGTTGGTCACTCAAGGTGTGTTGAAGTTATGGATTTTGTTGGAAAAAGTCCTAAGATGTGTGTATAGCTCAAGCATGGTAAGAACACTCAAGCGATGGACATTTAATCATGGTGATGAGCACTTAAGCCGAGAAGAGACAAAGTTAAGTATGATATATGAAGACATCTCACTAAAGTAGTATAATATCGCTTAAGGAATATAATATCTTTTAATTGAGGAAATGTATTCCCAATTGAGAGAAATGATGTCGCTCAAACAAGAAAAACTTGTTCAAACAATAATGATTTGTGATGTTACTGCATGAGAAGTGATTAATTATATGTGTGGTTGTGTGTATTTGTGTGCGCATGTGTATGTATGTATGAGTGTGACTTAAGATATATGATTCATGTATGATAGACATGGTACAATGTCTATATTGATATATGTGATAATGGTCTTGTGTGGATATTTATATATGATAATATTTATGTGATATGAGATCCTATGTGGATGTATGACCTTAAATGGGTGATTGATGTATTGATATTCGAGGTAGTATCGACCTGTGTGGTTAGTAGCCTGTGTGGCAAGGGACTTATGTAGTGAGGTATTAAGCATGTCTACTCAATAAGTAAAGGAAATATCATGACCTAACTAACGTTCTGATCACATACATTAAGACACTAGGTGGTGAAAAGTTGAAGGAGGTTTATGCATCAAGCTTGGATAAGTAGGTGCATGAACTATCTTGGTGAGATGATGATTGTTAGTCTCTTATAGAGCATATTTAATATTGATGTATCTTTCAGTACGTGTCGTGTGACAGTTACATTATGCATTGATGATATGACTAAAGATCCTAACATTTTGATGACAAAGTTTCATATGATATTGGTCATTGAAGATCTTGTTTAGGGATATCTTTATCTTGTTCACCATACAACATTATAACTAGCGATGTGTTTCTTATGTTTGTTGATGAATTGTGTGTTTGAAATATTAAATAAAAGCTTTAAGGAGTGAAAAGACAAAAATTATCAAACATGTCAATTAGTGTGTCTTAAAAATTAAATAAGTTTGAAATATTAAATAAAAGTGATAATTAAGGAGTAAAAATACATAAAATATCAAGCATTTTAGTTAAATATCTTTAATAAATCTTGTATTTGCAAAAAAACAAGTCAATGAAATATTACTCCCACATGGTTTCTCATACCTTCTTTATATTGTTTTTTTCCTTGTAGATGGATATGAAATACAGAACCATGAAAAGAGTGAAACTTATCATAAAGTTAGGTCGAGTTTCAAAAATACTAATCCATCATCATTCTAATAAAATTATTTGATAAAAAAAATTATTATACATAAAAAAATCACTACAACTATAAGCATATCAACTTTTTATACCACTTAATTTTCACATTCTATATTCGTTGACATGTTGATTTTAGAACATAAAATATCAACATAGTTAATAATTAACCAGAGAGAACTTAAAAACAAGTAGATACCGAAATTTGATAGCAAGTATTTACTCATTCAAAAGTGAAAGTACAAGTGATGGAAACTTTTATTTATAGGCTCAATGTTAGGCCAGTTTCCTTAAAAGTAGGCGCACAGAGTGGATCAAGTGACATTTATCCTCTCTTGCTTTCTAGATTTTAGCATATGCTCAAAATGCAATAAGCATGCAACTCTTTTCACCCTAGGACTGGCCTAGGGCTTCTCTTGAACCATGGGAAGCCCAATTGAAACCCTAACTAGACTAAGAAAATCTTAATCTAACCCTAATATACCCATGGTCTAAATATAAGCTCAAAATCCTAGACTATTAAGCCTAAATGCAAGACCCAATTATTTTACATTACTTGGCCCAATACAAGACCCAATTATTCTACACTACTTGGCTCAATACAAGACTCTTAAAAACATATTCTACTATGTACAATATCTATAAACTAAAGTCTGACCCATGATGATAAAAGTTTGGGTCTACTGAGGTCAGTTTAGTCTTGGATCTTTCGAACTATCATCTTAATTGTTGTTACATTGTTACCTGGTTAAAAGTCTTCCACTATAAAAAAACAACAAAATAGCGTAGGCCAAAAGCCTACGCATATGCATGGGCATAGCGTCGGCAAGGTGACCACGCTAGAATCCTCACGCAACAGAATACAAAATTAAATATAATAAATTATACGTGGGATAGACCCACGCTGAAATGGTAGAAGCTAGTGGGGGCCAGACCCATGCTTATAATAAAAAAAAATCATATTTTTAAAAAAATTATAAAAAATCTTATTATTATTATTATTATCACCATTTATACTATTTTTATTTATAATTTTATTATCCACCATTAACCTTTTATTCAAGTCTAGAAGAACTTTTCTGTCATGTTACGATTATTATTATACTTATGAAATCAATATACTTAACCATCAGACCACGTTGCTTGCAATTAGTTAATTGCAAATAATATTTTGGTACGTGGGTTTCGCTCTCGCTTGGTTTTATTTTTCTTTTTTTAAATTTTCATTTGCGTTTTGCATGGGTCTAGCCCACGCTGCTTGTAATTAATTAATTACAAATAATATTTTGGTACGTAGGTCTGGCCCTCGTTTGGTTTCATTTATTTATTTTTTCAATTTTCTTTTTCGTTTTGTGTGGGTCTAGCCAATGTTGCTTGCAATTAATTAATTGCAAATAATATTTTGGTGCGCTTTTTTTCTTTTTTGAATAGCCAAAAATAAATTGAATAAAATAGAACACTTTAGGGGTGCTCCAACCCGTTTACAGAAAAGTATACCAGACAAGGGTAGCCAGAGCCAATTAGAGACTAATACAAAGTCAAACCAAAGAAAGCAGAATACAGATTGAAAAAAGTCAACTACACTACTCTTTACTCCCTCATTCTCCTGTCACATAGTTATACACATGCATAGTTAGTAACTTCCTGACTGTCTGTCCCGGTACATCATTCTTATAAAAACAAGAACCACCTTCCTCCTAAAAAGCACCTGCAAGTATCCCCCTCAAATCTCTCATGGTCAAACTCATGTATTAACCTAGAGACTCTAGACACTTAGTAGGCGAAAAGTGTCAGTCCGAGTATGAAAAAGTACACCCCTTAAACTTGTGCTTAAACCAGGACCAACCCTTAAGTTGTGCTAGAGTAAATATTTCCATTGCATCCACTACCCCTCTATTGAACACCACTTTGTTCCTTTGGTTCCAAATCTCTATCACAATAGTCACCCACATTCGTTTCCATGCTACATTAACACTATGTCGTCGAAACAACAAGCAAAAACTCAGGAAGTGTGCTTTAATAGATTCATGTATGACAGTAACAGTCCCAACCTACCTATCACATTGATCCCAAACGTTTTGAGCTACCTTACATGTGACGAACAGATGTTGGCCGGATTCTGCACATTCTAGACACAATGGAGAAGACAAGCTCGTTAGTTGCAAACCTCGTAAAGCTAAGTTAGATCTGGTTGGTAATCTATCCACCAGTAGCCTCCGAGACACACCACCACCGATGGAGAGATCTTAAGGCCCCACAAAAGCTTAAAAGCCTCTGAAGTTTGCATTTCATCCTCCATATTCAACACACTATACCCAGATTTAACTGTATACTCTTGTTCGTCTCCTACCCATACCAACCTGTCCTGACCCTCAACGCTCTAACGTACTTTTGAGATCATAGCCAACATTATTTCTTCTTCATTCTTTTCCATACGAACCTTTCCCTTCTCCAACCTACCTTCCACGTTGGGCACCCTTCACTCGTAATATGCTCCCGATGAGCAAGGTCACCCACCTCACAGTCTGAACACTGCGTAATCGTGAACAACCTTGGAAACTTTTCTTTTAGCACCTCACCATCCACCCATCTATCTTCCCAAAATTTAATGCTCCGCCCATCCCCTAGAGACCACTGACATCTACGGTTGAACCAGTTACCTAATTCTACCTTATCAAAAATCCTACACAAATCCTGCCACCATGTTGATTGCCTCCTATGGGTTAGGGTAACTACCAAATTCCTCCAGTTATCGTACCTAGCATTAAGGACTTTACTCCACAAACCCTCATCCATCAGCCTGTACCTCCATTTCCACTTAGCTAATATAGCATAATTAAAGCACTCGATGTCCTTAATTTCCGAGCCACCTACTTCTACTAGACAACACACCTTAATCCATTTTACCCAAACAATCTTCCTATCTTCTGATCCCCAGTCCCAAAGAAACTTTGCTTGGATTTTCCTAATTTGGTTACAAACAGCCTTAGGTGCCTTAAAGAATGAAAAATAAAACAGTGGCAAAGCAGTAATTACAAACTTAATAAGGCAAATCCTTTTTGCCATTGACAACATTCTACCTTTCCATGAAGAGAGTCTGGACTTAATTTTGTCAATTATCGGGTTTTATAACACAACTCTCCTTGGATTACCACCAATCGTAACTCCCAGGTACTTCAATGGTAGGTCATTTGCCTGCAATTTAAGCATTTAGAGAAAACAATCAAATCTAAGTTAGAGATACCAACAACACCTATTGCACTCTTATGGAAATTAACCCTAAGCCCTGATACCAACTCAAAACACCTCCAAATTGCTTTAACAGTCAACATATTTTGATATGAAGGCTTACAGAAGAAGAGCATGTCGTCTACAAATTATAACAAATCTACGTTCACTCTCTCAGAACCCACTTCGACACCATAAAAAACATTAGCCTTTTAGCTTCCCTCAATAGCCCTGACAAGCCCTCCGCAACTATAATAAACAGAAAGGGTGCCAATGGATTCCCTTTCCTTAGTCCACTCTTTGGTCTAAATTCCTTCGTAGGGCTTCCATTGACTAGTACCGATATAGGTCTACTGAATCATATGCTTTTTCAAAATCCACTTTCACACAAACTCCACTTAAATTCTCATTCTTAAGGAAGTCGACCGTCTCATTTGCCACCAAAATACTATCTAACAAACCCCTGCCTTCTAGAAAAGTTGATTGATTCATATCTATGACACTAGGTAATATCTTCTTAAGTCTATTCGCCAGAACCTTAGACAAAATTTTATACACACACCCCACTAACAAGATAGATCTAAACTCATTCAGACTAGAGGGGTTGTCCTTCTTAGGTACTAGAGTAATGAAAGACGTGCTACAACCTCTCGAAATATAACCGGTGTCTTGGAACCTCAAAATAGCTTTAACGATATCCTGACCAATAGTATCCCAGTTACTCTTAATAAAAAAGAAGTTAAATCCATCTGGGTCGGGGCTCTTCGAACTACCACACTGACTCACTGCTTCGAAAATCTTTATTACAGATATACTGTTACATAATACCTCATTATCCACCCTAGAGATATTCTTAAAACTCACACCGTCCAAGTTTAATTTCGGCATAGGATTATACTCAAATCTACTTTCAAAAAAATTCTTCACTTGGCTTTTGACTGTAATAGGTTCTTCACACCAAACACCATTAATAGTAAGACCTGCTAAGCCATTTTTAGCCCTCCGTCACCTGAGTCTAGAGTGAGAATTTAGAATTAGTATTCCCACTGCTTAGCCATTCAACTCTCGCCTTCTGCTTGGTCATAGCTAGTTCTCTTTCATCCATACTTCTCAATTGGCTAAACAAATCCACCCTCAGCACTCTCTCGCTCTCTTGTAGAGTCCCTTCATCATCTTGTTGGTCTAACTGGTCAATCTCAATAATCAATTTCTGTCTCATATGTTTACTGTTACTAAACACATCCTTATTCCACCGTCTGATCTTCATTTTCAGCCTCTTAAATTTTCCTTGAGGTACTCCATACTACTGTTAATACAGATGGTAGGTTCCCATGCATTTTTGACAACCTCTTTGAAACTTATATCTTGCTGCCAAACATAAAAAGTCTAAAATGGTTTTGGACCCCAATCAATAATAGTGGTTTTTACTACTAGTGCACAATGATCTTAGACTTGTCTACTCAACACGAATTGCTTAGAACCCTACAACTGCAACAACCACTCATCAGACACAAGAGCTCGATCTAATCTACTCCTAGCCGTCCCATTTGGTCTGTACCAGGTGAACTTCCTCCCACTACTGGTATATCTCTCAAAGCACACCTCTCAATGAGTTCATTAAACTTAATCATTTCACGTTTGTTCGTCATCCCACTAGTAATCCCTTTCCGTTCCGATGTTGACCTGACCAAATTAAAATCACCAATCATGCATCAGATAGAACCATAAGCATTTACCAAAAGACCTTCAATTTCTTTCAACAATTGCTCTTTTTCTCTAATTGAACACGGAGGGTAAACATTTACAACAATTACTTTCACTCCCGAGTCAGATTCTCCACTTTTATACCAACCTTCTATAAGAATAAAGCCTTTTCCCTCCACTGACCCGAAACACGAAAACACCTTATTGTCCCACATAGTTAAGATGCCTCCACCCTCTTTATCAATCCCTCTATGGATCCAAGTAATATCATTTTTCCCCCACAAACTAAAACACTTAGTTGCAGCTAAGTTAGATAACTTTGTCTCTTGAACTAACAACATTTAAGATTTTCTTTAGAAACCAATTCCTTCAAGTACTTCCACTTGACATCCCCTCCGAAACTCCTAATATTAATATTAATCGCCTTCATCAAGACTGAATGCCCTCCTTAAATGATGCTTCTCGCATCAGTAGGGTGTCCCTTTTCTCCATCTCTGAGAATCTCTGAAGAATATTCTCTTCGCTTTCCTGACAAACCACCCCAATTTCCTTGGTGATCCCCCATAGTCAAAATTCCTCTAAACCATTATCCACACTCCTATATCTCCTGTTGCAGTTAAAAATGTTTGAATCATAAATGGAATTAGACAAAGCAGGAGTAACCAACCTGGACCAGCACCCATTGCATTAACATTAGTTCCAATTGTGTGGGTCTTGTTATTACTGGACTCACCTATCCACCTCCTCCTTGTTGAATAGAAGCTTGTTGGATCAATGTGTTAAACGTTGATAAGCTCAAATCTGCCAACACATATGTTAGCCACTCCACTATCAAACTAGTCAACCGAATCGATCACCACCGATGTCGTCTTCCCAACCCTAACCACACCTTCAGCTTTGTTTCGGACATGAGCAACTACTCCACATCGCCAGCAGTACCAACGTCCTTCAAAACTCGAGCATTGTCGTCGGATGAAGCCACCTACCTCTAAGGCTCGCACACCGTTATCTACATTAGAGTACACGACGCCGCCCTCCTATGCGAGCGCTGCAACTTCTAGTGTGTCGGGAGTCCTCTTGCCAGCGACGTGGTCAGCCAAGGATACAACGCCACCCTGCACCGACGAGCTCTGTACCCCGTTGTAGTTCTACAGCACCTACAACGGAAGTTTCACAAACGCCTACAACGGCAACTCCAACGGTGCCTACAACAGCAACTTCAGCTGCGTCGGGGTTGACGCCGATGAGAGCTGCAGCGGCCGCGACCTCCGTGATGGCATTGCGTCGCCTTTTGCTAAACACCTTGGCAAAGAAATTAGGGTTTCCCTTACAGGCTTCCATACCTGTGTTCTCACTTTGGGCTTTAGGCCCTATTGGAAACTGTTTTGGCTGAAATACAAGAGAGGGGGTGAATTGGATTTCAAAACTTTTTGAAACAATTTGATATTTTTCAGTAAAATGCAATTCTGTTTCACAGACTGGATCTTTATTTGAATTTACTGAATCAGAACAGTTGCATGAAACAGTAAG
>Ga0209700_106181_pt1 | contig 18970 bp, 16 predicted proteins | sample SiratroredBW_FD_187528 | JGI IMG/M metagenome (GOLD analysis project Ga0209700, IMG submission 187528) | Root nodule microbial communities of legume samples collected from California, USA - Siratro red BW (SPAdes) (version 2) | ecosystem: Host-associated > Plants > Roots > Nodule | place: USA...
TCTAGAATATGAGAAAAAAGAAGCTCACACTCCTGACCCTCACACCTTAATGGAATTGGTAATTGAGATGTCCAAAGAAATTGGTGCTCACCTTACTCAAAACAACATAACTAAATGAATGCCAATATATAATATCTGTCTTATGCTATTTGCTATATAAGAAATAAAGATTTCATGTGTTATGTGGCTTAACATAATGCCATCAATTATAAAGCTTAAAAGCTTAATAAGTTGCATCAAACATGACTACTGGGGAGAGTTGGCTACCTACTTATGGTGAAGTTGTATGGTGTGGATGACAGTGTCTTTGTAACCTATGATTTGAAATTGTCTATTATGAAATTATGTTTCATATTTTTCTTTCTTTTGTGGATGACTATTTTTATGTATGTCTTAAATTCTCTGGTGACCAAGATTGTGAAAGCACGACAAACAATTAAAAATCTATGTAAAATAAATTATTACACATATATTAATAAAAAATTAACTATTTATAGTTAATAAAAAGAACGCATATTAAATAAAATAAACTATTTAATGTACTAAACAAACTTTGTAAAACCAATAAAAATACATCTTAAAGTAAGACTTAATTTGCCAACCTAGATTAATATTTTAATTCAAATTTTCTTTCCTATTTATATACTAATAACAAATATTATTATTGAGAGACAACTTATAAAAATGATTACACATAAGTTTGATTAAAGTACAATTTAAAGTGAAATTGGTAAAGAAAATTGACTATACCATCATATTTGAAGTAATATTTAGAAGTATGAGAATTTTTAGGGTGAGTTTGTAAATATTAAGGAAGTCTCACGTTAAATTAAATAGATAATACTAACAGGTATAAGAATTTCTAGTTATTTAATTTTTTTTATGTGCTTAAGTCCTTTTAACACAAGATAATTAATAAATTAGGGATTATTAAAAAAATTATTGAACTAAAAAAAATTATACTCTATAGAGTGAAATTGTATTAGAAAACTGAATTATTATAAAAAAAATTACAATGAATTTTATATTTATTTAATTTTAAAAATTAAATTGCTCCTAAACATACTTCTTGAACTAAATTGAACTATATCTTATGATATTGTAAAATATACTTCTAAATAGAATATTTATTAATAATAATTTAAACAATTAATATACATGAACAATTTAGAATAGTTCAAAATTTAGTTTAATTTACTCAAATCAAGGTGAAATTAAGTTCAATTCATTTAAATTATTATATAATTTAGTTGAATTCTCTTAAATCACTTTTAAAGTGTAGCTAAATTTTACATTAGTTTAGTTTAATTCATGTATCCGTAAATCGGAGTACCTTTCGTAGGTATCCTCCTGCTCGGACTGGAATGACATCTTATCGAACAAGAGCAAATGGATACATGGCAGAAGGAGACAAAGACTCTTCCAGGCCTTACGTAAGAATAATTGGCACCCACCGTGGGACCGAGGAGGACTGTGACTGGAAAGTTCAATGGTAGTTACAAAAATTAGGATTAGAGACAAGGAAGCTCACGAGTGGCGGAGACCAACCCTATGATCACGCTTTTGACATTGCAGCGAGAATTGACAGAAATGAAACAAAAAAATGCAAAGGAAGTTCTCTTATTTAGGAAGAAAAATGAGGAAATGAAGAAGAAACTACGTGGGGAGCATCCCACCCCCAGGGCAGCAAAAGCTGACCGAACTAAAGAACTGACACACTCTTGCAAGTTTCAAACACCCACAACAGAGACCAAACCATGAACGAATCCCCGTATGAAACTTCAACCAACACAAAATCTATTAGCGGAGGACGACGACCTCGCTTGTCGACAGAGTCCTTAAAGCTGAGTTGCTGCCCCACTGGAAGGGTCTTAATATGGATAGGTATGACGGGTCCATGGACCCAAATGAACACATTAATGTGTATGTGATAAAAATGAGCTTGTACACCACCGACGAGGCCATTATTTGTCGGGTATTCCCCACTTTCTTAAAGGAGACAACTATGAGTTGGTTTACCCGGCTACCTCCCTTCTCTATTGACTGCTTTGAGACCTTGGTGTGATGACTCAACACACAATTCGCCTCTAGCAAGCCATGCCATCTGACGGCCATGACACTTGTCAATATAAGATAAGAAAAAGGAGAGTCCTTTTAGATGTTCATGAGGAGATTCGGGAAGTTGCATTGCAAATACGAGACCTTAACCCTAAAGTCGCCCTACACCACATTGTGACTACCCTATGGCCAGGACCATTCGCTGATAGTATGTGTAAGAAGATGGCCACTAACCTTGAAGAACTCAGGAGAAGAGCTGTTAAGTTCATGCAGTTGGAAGAGTTAAGGGAATTTCGAAAGCAGGTTAGAGCAGAGACTCATACAAAAAAGGCGAAGGTAAGAGATAGACCAACTACGCCACATTGTTTAATAAACAGAAAGAAGTGAGAGTGCCAAGATTTCCCCACTACACGCCCCTTAATACCAACAGAGGAAAAATTCTTGAAGAAGCATTGCATGCCGATCTCATACCCAGACCAAGAAGGGTAGCCACCCCGCGTACTGCGACACCTCTAAGCATTGTAGCTTTCACCAAAATTACAGATATAGCACCGAGGAGTGTGTTTCCCTCAAAGACAAGATTGAGGAACTAATACAAGCTGGGCACCTCAAACACTTTGTGTAAAAGAAAGGAGACACTGGTAAACGCAAAGAACGAATGCCGAAACGAGGTCGATAGAACAGGCGAGGAGAACTGCGATGACGACTAGAAGAAAGGGCGAGAACACCTCGGCGTCAACCATTGCCACAAGACCAAAGCCCTCCACTTCGTGGAATTATCAACACCACAACGAGAGGGTTCGCTGGGGGAGGATCATCCGCTTTTGCAGAAAGAAACACTTGTGCGCAGTTCAGATAGTTAACGCAGTGTGTGCACTCATGAGAAACCAAATGCCCCCTGTCACGCTCACGAATGTCGACTTCAAGGGCATTGACCCCTCATAAGACGACCCCGTGGTGATCGCCACAGAGATCGAGAACTTTGCAGTAATGAAGACATTAGTAGACTAGGGAGCTTGATGGATATCCTTTATTGGAATACTTTAATGAAGCTACGCATACCAGAAAGCAGTGCAACCCTATGAGGACCAAATAGTGGGCTTCTCGGGGGAACAAGTTGATACCAAGGGGTACATTGACCTTTATACTAGGTTTGGCGAAGGGAGGACGCAAAGTAGAAAAATCAAAATACGTTACCTGTTGGTAGAGGCCAACACATTATACAATATACTCCTCAGGCAACCATCCCTGAATCAGTTGGATGCAATAGTTTCAACCCGCATCTTGCTATGAAGTTTCCCTCACCTTTAGGAGACATTGTTTCAATTCACGTAGATCAAAAAACCGAGCAAAAATGTTACGCGGTCAACTTAAAAGTTGAACCTGTTGCCCAGAATCGACTAAGTGCAGAAACTAGGGAGAGATGCCGCAGAAGATGCCACATCGTCGCAACTGCCAACTTGGATCCCGAAATTGATGATATAAGCGTTGAGCCTAGAGAAGACACACGTCCCATTCACCTGCTAGGAGATCACTGCTCAACAAGGATAGGTACTTCATTATCACAAGAGGATGCTAAAAGAATCAGCAAAATGTTGATAGCTAACACTGATACATTCGCATGGACGGTCACGGACATGTCGGGTTTCAGCCCAACCATCATTGTCCACAAGCTTTCAATGTATAAAGAAGTCAAACCTGTCGCCCAGAAAATGAGAAAATTGGGTGATGAAAAGAGAAACGACAACAAAGGAGAAAGCAGATAATTGTTGCAAGTTGGGTTCATCTGAGAGGCACACTACACTACTTGGTAGGCCAATGTAGTCATGGTGAAAAAACCTAATGGTACGTAGAGAATGTGTATAGACTACACTGACCTCAACAAGGCATGCCCCAAAGATGCATATCTCCTCCCCAGCATATACCGCCTTATTGGTGGAGCCTCCAGGCACAAATTTATGAGTTTTCTTGACGCCTACTTAGGGTATAACCAGATTAGTATGCACCCAAGAGACAAGGAAAAAATGACCTTCATGGTAGATGATGCTAACTACATTTATGAAATCATGTCGTTTGGACTTAAAAACACTAGTGCGACATACCAGTGACTCATGGACAAGGTATTTAAAGAACTTATCGACCGAAACGTCGAAGTATATGTAGATGACATAGTCGTTAAGTCTGAGCAAGTGAACAACACGTTCAAGACTTACAAGAAGTCTTCAACACGCTTAGGGAGGTAGGCATGCGTTTGAACCCAGAGAAGAACATTTTTGGCATAGAGGGTGGAAAGTTCTTGGTATTCATGTTGAGGCACATGGGGATTGAAGCCGACCCCGATAAGTGTCATGCCATTATGGACATGTAGAGCCCAAAGAATGTGAAGGAGGTACAACAATTTGGAAGGTTAATGGCACTATCACAATTCATGTCGAGAATGACAGAAAAACAAAGCCCATAATAAATCTTCTCAAGAAAATTACTCACTTTTGCTGGGACGAGTAGTGTGAGGAAGTGTTCACAGTTGAAGTAGTTCCTGGAAGGTCCCCCTGTCATCGAGAAACGGTTACTAGGAAAACCAATTTTTTATACTTGTTGGTCTCGAACAATGCGATAAGTTCAACCTTATTGTAGGAAGTAGGCTCTAAGCAAATACCAATATATTTCGTAAGCTGAACGTTGCAAAACACGAAAATGAGGTATCAAACCATTGGAAAGGTCGCTCTCGCTTTTGTTATGATAGCATGACGAATGAAAGCATACTTCCAAAACTACACGATCATCGTGAGGATAGATTACCCAATTTCCAAGACTTTAGTCAAGTCGAACCTCGCTCGAAGGATGATTGGATAGTCGGTGGAGTTGTGGGAGTACGGAATCGAGTATAAACCTCGTGGACCTGTGAAAGCCCAACTTATGGCGAATTTCATAGTCGAGATGATCTATGAAACGGAGGAAATCACGTCCTGGAGGATCTTATATGTAGAGAGATCGTCAAACTCTAAAGGGGCTGGCGCAGGAGTGGTACTCAAGGGACAGGGGATTTCCTCATTGAACACTAGTTGAGGTTTGGGTTCAAGACCACCAACAACCAAGCTGAGTATGAGGCGCTCATAGCTAGGCTTGAGCTCACCCATGACATGGGCATCGAGCACATCTCGTGAAAGAGTGATTTGTAGTTGACTGTGAGACACATAACCGGAAAGCATTAAGTCAAGGACCCGCTACTATTGAAATGTTTCCACAAAGTACAAGCATTACTTGGAACTTTTGTAACTGCCAAAGTCGAGCACATCAGGTGAGAAAAAGAGCCATTAGCGGTCCATTGTGCAACAAACGATCAATGCCCTGTGTGTCAGTACAACAACATCTGAGTGCCTAGCAATTGAAAGTGAGACCACGTGGTATGAACCGCATCAAGCATTTCTCTCTAATTGGAGATTGCGATGATGGAGATGAGCAAAAAATGCGCACAAAGCACAATATGTGGTTTTAGGTGACGACCTATATCAAAGGGGATACTCTAGGCTCTTGTTGAAGTGTGTGTCTGAAAAAGAAGCGTTGTGTGTCCTACAAAAAATGCACAATGGAGTTTGCGGTTTTCACTCAGGGGTGATAAGTATGGTGACCAAGGTACTTAGAGAGGGATTTATTGGCCCAAAATGCAAACGGACTACATCACGTATACCGACAAATGTGAAAAATGCTAAGAGTTTGGAAACATAATCCATGCCAACCCTGAAACCTTGCACAACATCTCGTCCTCTTGGGCCTTTGCTATGTGGAGGATGGATATCATAGGTCCTTTCCCACCAGGAAAGGGACAATGTAAGTTCCTCTTAGTAGGCAGTAGGCATTGACTACTTTATGAAGTGGATTGAGGTCAAGTCATTGGCCACGATAACGACCAAGAAAGTTCAGAAATTACTATGGAAGAATGTAGTGTGTAAGTTTAGCATCCCACAAACACTAGTGACCGACAATGGAAGGCGATCACTCGTTGCCTTTTACGAGGGGCTTGACATTCATCACATAACAAGCTCGGTGGAGCACTCCCAAACTAACCTGCAAGCAGGGCCGCTAACAAAATAATACTCAATGAGTTGAAGAAGAGGTTAGGTATAGTGAAGGACAGGTGGCCCAAAGAACTACTAGAAGTGTTGTGGGTTATAGGTGCACACCCCAATCAACCACTAAAGAGACCCCATACAACCTATGTATGGCACGGCTACGACGATCCCGGTAGAGATAGGAGCACCCACACTACGTCGACAACTAGCAGACATGGACCTGAATAGCGAAAGTCTGGTCGTTAATCTTGACATCAGTGAGCTCCGAGATAGGGCAAAAATCTAAAAAGGTCAACCAAGAGGTATAACACCAAGGTGCATCTGATAAGCTTTCGCCCTGACAACCTTGTGTGAAGGATGCACAGTAATGCAAGGAAGGAAGAAGGGAATTTCTCAGCCAATTGGGAAGGCCCTTTTTGAGTTCAAGATGCAGTAGGAAAGGATGCATATAGACTACAATACTTTTCTGGAAAGCAAATGGCAAGGACTTGAAATGCAACATATTTAAAGTTTTATTTTAACTAAATCATGTAGCGATAAGTACTCTTTCCTTAATTGGTATTTTTATCCCTAAGGAGGATTTTTTACCAACAAGGTTTTGATGAGTCTACGTTCAGGCAACGCGTATGTAATTCTAATAACACCTTTTCACATCAAGGATGATATCTTGTCATTCCTAACTTAGAAACAAAAATGAAAAGTGGGCATATAAGGGTTATTTCACTCCATCGTGATCCCTCGATACCCACTCAAAGCCGTTTCACTCAATAGTGATCCTCTGACAAGATAACGGGGTCGCTTCACTCCATGGTGATCCCCTAATTTCAAATAAAAACATGTCCCGTTCCATCACGAGTTTCCCCATGAAGAATTCATCATTACAAAATTATATATATAAAAAAGAAGGTAATAAGAAACAAATGCCTTAAAACGAGAACTCAACAATCACACATCTTAGGTAGCAAGGTCCAACCCAATATGTAAACGACTTTCATAAATATGAAAAAAAGGGAGTAACACAAACATAAACAAGCAATAAAAAAATTACAAAGCAAAGTTGAGAAGTGCTAGTTAAATTGTATTCATAATGATGATGTTTACAAACATTCAACATAAAAAGGAAAAATTTACAAGGTATAGCCTTTCACTGATTTTGGGACATACACAACAATCCCCTTTTGCTTTTAACTTGCCACAATATAATATTCCCCTTAGGTAGGGTATTTTACCTTTAAACACCAACAACTTCACTAATTACGTTTATCACTTGCCCACTTTAATAAAATATACTCTCCTAACTTTGTTTAGTAGATAAGTAATCTACCCCATCTTCACTGATTTATCATCCAGAAATATTAAGAGGTTATGATTCTTGTTCCTTCTTACCCTTCCCAACACCTTAACCCTTTTACTTTAGTAAGGATAGCAACATATCTTTACACTTAAGCACTATTATGATCAATAAGAAAATATTGCAGTTGACACTTTGTGAGTTATCCTTGCCTATGCTTTAGTTGTCTGAGAGCAAGATTTTCTTGCCCGTTTACCTTTACAAATATAAACATAACCTCATTTTTCTTATTCCAAATATCCAACGCCATTGCTACCTAAACATTACGTCATAATATTTTCTTTTTAGATCCCAAATCTAACATGCTAAACTATAATAGATTATTTTTTAGTTGATCATGAGGGACTGTTAATGTACTCACCCACTTCCAACCAAGAGTCCGCACCAAGTTTGCTATCTAACATCTAAAGAGTAAATGACTTAACAATTATTTAGCTACACCACACATAACACACTTAGTGTTACCTACCATGATTCCCCTATTGGATAAATTTTCTTTAGTTGCACCCTGTTGTATGTCATTCTCTAAGAAAAATAAATAGAAAGTTGAGATACTACCTTCGAAGGTTTATATCATTTCTAGTAGCGAAGTCTTCTTTAAGAAAGTTGATGGCCTCAAGAGGGAAGCTCTCTCGACAATGAAATAACCTTTCATACCAATTATGTGTTGGATCTTTCTTTTAGTTGTTTTTACGTGCTCAACATTTTAAAGGTTGAAATTTGTTAAAATAAACAAAATACACAAGAATAAATGGTTGAATTGGGTATTCAAAACATTTTGAAGATTTTTGCAAGACCAACAATTAAGGAAAACAATCAGACAAAGTTTTAACTTGACAAATGCACTTTCAAAAGGTTTTCATAAATCAGTGTTCAATAAAGATAGTGAGACACAATTTTAAGTTGAAATACTCACTCTTAAAAAAAATCTTTGCAAATCTTGGTTTAGAAAATTCTTTAGCTAATTGCAGTTCAATAGTATGCAATGCAAAGAGATTAAATTAGAGAGAGATTTTCACTTGATATATTTTTATATTGGTTTGTTTAAAACCTATACTACATTAAGTTCTAAACATGATCAAGTTCCAAATGCAGACTATTGCTGCAAAATATAGGATGGGACTTCTTGAAACCCCAATCTCTATTGACTAAAACTGAGTATTATTTGGATTGTAGCTATACCTGGCTAAAATATATTAAATGCAACTGCTCCTGGCTAAGATGGAGTATATTTATAACACAATTACTCCTGGTTAAGATCGAGTATTATTTAAAACACAATTACTCCTTCCTAAAATAAAGTATCATCTAAAATACAATTACTCCTGACTAAGATTGTATATTATTTGAAATGTAGTCAGTTCTAGCTAAGCTCAAGTATTATTTGAAACTCAACTACCCCTAAATCATATAATAGGTTACAAAAGAAGTGATATAAATATTAAGAAGTGGATTTTAAGCCTAACTCAACCTTACAAAATCGACTTATAAGGTTGAGTTAGGCTTAAAGTCCATTTCTTAATATGGTGTCAGAGCTCTAATTGCTACATTTAATCATGGCTGAAATTGTTGATATCTCACAAGACCTCTTTTCATCCTTGAATATGATTTTTTCTTTCGGTACACAATAAGAGAGACAAATATTTGGTGATCAGTCTAAGAGAATAATTGATACTAGCAAAAGAAGTAGTTATGAAAGACGATATGTTTCTAAAGTCTACAATCAATGTGAAAAGATAGGACATATGATTGATACATGTTATAGAAAACATGGTTTTTCACCTCAGTTCAAGTTTAAAAATAAAAAATCATGTCATAGATAATGTTCTGTATATTCCTAATTTCACTTTTAATCTTCTTTCAGTAGCAAAATTGATTGATAATTTATCATGTGTAATTACATTTGACTCTAGCGGTTGTCATATTCAAGATAAGAACTCTTTGAAAATGATTGATTCAGCTGAGATGCAAGATAAACTTGATATACTTAGGATCCCTTCCTATTAACACCTTCAAATCAAACGTGTCAAATCTCCATATATCACTGATATTGTCAATTTTACTGCTAGTGATCTCGAAAACATTTGGCATTTTCGATTAGGGTATGTTTCAAACAAATCTATTGATATTATCAAAAGTAAATTTCCTTTTGTTAAATATAACAAATCTTTTGTTTGTGGTGTTTGTCATTTTGCAAAGCAAAAAAGACTTCCCTTTCCTCTTAGTACATCTAAATCTAAAAAATATTTTGATTGATTCATTTTTATCTATGGGGACCATACTCAATACCATCAATGGTCATAAATATTTATTGACCATAGTTGATGATTATTCGAGGTACACATAGATTTTTCTTTTAAAACAAAAATCTAAAGTTGTCAAGATTTTGGAAATTTTGTCACTTCTATTCAAGCAAATTTTGAGACAACAATAAAAATAATAAGTGATAATGGGACTGAATTTTGCATGACTAATTTCTTTGTCAACAAAGGAATAGTACATCAAACGTCTTGTGTTAATACTCTGCAACAAAATAGTATAGTTGAAAGGAAACATGGTTATATTTTAAATGTAGCAAGAACTCTCATGATACAATCTCATTTACCCAAACTTTATTGGTTATATTTTGTTATACATGCTGCAAATATTATAAACATGCTTCCCACACCTGTTTTGAATGATTTTTCTCCTCATGAGATGTTTTACAAAATTGCAGCAAATTTTAATCAATTAAAGGTTTTTGGGTCTTTATGCTATTCTAGTACTTTGCCAACAAATAGAAAAAGGTGTGATCCAAGGGCATCAAAATGTGTTTTTATTGGTTTCAAAACAGGAATAAAAGGATATGTTTCATTGAATATCCAATCCAAGGAAATTTTTGTGTCAAGGGATGTTGTTTTTTATGAACATATTTTTCCATATCAAAAGGTTAAGGATACATTGACTGTGCTAACATTCTTTATCCAAATCCTTTTACCAAAGACCAACCTATTTTGGGTCAACCATCACAAGCCATTTTTGTAACATTGCACCCTGTGATAATGTAGTAGACAATAGTAATAATGACCATGAATCAAACATTGAGGTTCTAGAAGAAATTTGCTCCCATAGTAACCAAAACCTTAATGAAGCTCATGAAACAATATAGTCAATGAGTACCTGAACAAAAAGACCACTTGAGTATCTAAAGGATTATCATTGTAATCAATGTTTCCAATATATCTTCAAAAGTTAAATATTTTTTGAATTCAGTTTTGTCTTATAATAAATTATCACCTTCTTAGACATCTTTCGTTATGTCTATTTCTTCACATGTTGAGCCAAACACTTATTTTGAAGTCTTGAAACATAACTGTTGGAGAGAGGCTATACAATGTGAGATATCTGCTTTGGAGTCAAATCAAACATGAGAGATTGTTGTTTTGTCTAAGGACAAAACTACCATAAGTTGTAAATGGGTATTCAAAATAAAGTATAAGGTTTATAGAACTATTGAAAGGTATAAAAGGTTAGTGGCAAAGGGATATACACAAACAGAGGGCATTGACTATCTTGAAACTTTCTCTCAAGTAGCAAAAATGACAACTATAAGGTTGCTTCTTTCTTTAGCTTCTATTTATAACTGGGAATTGAAATAGTTAGATATAAATAATGTGTTCTTGTATGGAGAGTTCAAAGAAGATGTTTACATGGTTACTCCTCATGGTTTGACTTCTATTCAACCAGGATAAGTTTGTAAATTAAAAAAAGGCTTTATATGGCCTAACGCAAGCTAGGGGGACTGGTTTGCTAAATTATCAAATTTTTTATTTGTGCAAGATATACTCAATTTATGAATGATCATTCATTGTTCATTAATGCTTCTGAAAGATCTTTTTACAACAATATTGGTGTATGTGGATGATATAATCTTGGCAATAATGATAAGGAAGAGATTGATCGAATTAAACAACATTTGAATAAAACATTCAAGAAAGGATCTTGGAGATTTAAGATATTTTTTTTGGTCTTGAAGTAGTAAGAAGTAAGAAAAGGATGATGATGAATCAAAGAAAATATGCACTAGAATTATTAAAAGATACAGGTCTTTTAGCCTGCAAACACTCCTATTGATAATCTAGTTAAATTGTCTTCTATTGGAAGTGTGTCTTTCACAAATGTTCGTGCATATAGAATGATGTTTGGAAGGCTTAGGTATCTTACTAATACCTGACCTGACATAGCCTTCTCTATTCAACAACTTTCTCAGTTTTTTGATATGCCTACAACTGCTCACTATAATGCAGCAATTAGAATTCTCAAATATATTAAAAAAGCTCCAAGTCTTGGCTTGTTTTTCTCTTCTAGCAGTTCCTGATACGATATCAAAAAGTGAACTTTAAGCCTAACTCAAGCTTACAAAACTGGCTTGTAAGAAGAGGTTTGCACCCACTTATAAATTATTGAAATACCTCATCTCTAGTCGATGTGGGATCTCCAACACACCCCCTCACGTCGAAACTCCTCAACTCGAGCGTGAAACTTATATATAAGGGTGGTCCGATAGTAGTCCGATAGTGGGTGGGTTCGATAGGCCCAACAAACTTGCTAGGATAAGCTCTGATACCATATTATGAAAATGAAGATATGAACAACAATGAATAAGAGATATGAGAATGAAAATATTCTCTATTTTTTTCTTGTTTTGATCAAAACTAGAGAATTAAATATATACAAGTAATGTACCCATTATGGATATAGCTAAATAAATAAAGCAAAATAAAATTATTACAATATGATAATGTTATAAAACCAAATAAACAAAATTGATGTGTCATGAAGACAAAATCACATAATTGAGATGAGTTTCCTTCTAGAAGCCTTGTATCCATATCCTCTGAAAATAAAAGATCCTTGATTCACTTTCTAAAAAAGGAGTAATGTCCTAAGATGAATACAAATGAAGTTCACTCTTCTATATTAGCTAAGGAATACAAATATTGTTTCTTTTTCACATCTAAGGCACAAGGATTCTTAAAGATTGCAAGAGAATTAAAAAATTAGCATTGTTAACCTTTCTTCTTCAAGGGTATCTTCTATTCATAGAGGATTAGAAGAAGGAGTCGTTGCAGATTTCAAAGAAGTCTTCTTCTTTATGTTGTGTTTGTCCATGTTCAAATGTAGGGATGCATTCAATGTTCTTCATACAATAATTGCATATCTATTCTTCAAGTAACATTTTAATTTATGATATGACTTATTCGGCCTACGTCAAATAACTTTTATCCAAACTAGAGTAAAGTACAAGACTATGTAGTGGCTACGCATAACTGACATGTTACCTTTTTAGAAAGGTTGTTAGAATGGAGCAACTTTAGTGTGTTTTACAAGAGATATTTCATATTGAAAAACCTTCGCAAGGTTGTCTTGGAAGGCAAATAGAAGAGACATTCTCTACAACACAAAATAAACATTTATAATATATTTGAGTTAATCCGTGAAATACTTCAGACTAAGCTTCTCTATTGTTTATCCACACATTAACTTATTCGTTGAAAAACCATCTATCAACAAATGAAGTACTTACATTTGTTCATGATCTATGTTGAAGACAAAAACAATTTTCATGTTTCATACTTTGTTTTACAACATTTAATCAAAATCACATGGAGTTTAACGAACTTTCATCTTATAAAAAGCTTTCACAGTCACCATTTTTTTTTTTTTTTCGTTTTTTCTTCTTTTCCCTTAAACCTTTGCAAATTTGACAACTATACTATAAATTGTATGCTTGTTTTTTCTCTTCTACATATCATTTTATTCTTTTTCATATAGTCATTGATCATCACCATGTTGTTGGAGTTCCTTTTTTGAACATTTTCTTTATCTAGTCACCTTTATCATTGTTTCATTACTATTGTTATCATCGTTGTTGTTTATATTATTATTCATGTTGTCACTCTTATCATTTATTTATTTTTCCTTGCTTAAAATTGTTGTTATACACATTTCAAATATCGATGACTTGAATTATTGTTATAGTGTAAGTTACAATAATACTTCAATGGTAAATAAGTACATAATTATGATAAAAAAAAAACCTTTTTAATCGTTGTCAAATATCTGTCTACACTAAAGTAACATTCAATTTATTTTCGATATTATAATCACTAGGTTGCTAACCTTATTATGAAGACATCATTCAGGTTAGTTTATGTGGGGGTTTCGACCTAATTTTAGTGTAAAATTAAGAATAAAATGACTCACAATATCTGGAAGTTGGCTAACCCTAAACCCTATTATTACATACTTGCACATCAACCATCTTTATTCTTCTACATTTTCCCCATAACTTTATATCATGATCACCCTTTTCTGCCATGTGAGCCCGCAGGGCCATATTACACATTGCTGGAATCCGGAAAGAAAAAGAAGATGCTACTGTTAGTGCTGGTTCTCAAGATACATCTCCAAAAAAAAAAAAAAAAAACATATTCCTTTAACCACTTACCATTAAACATATCAATTTGATAATTTTCTTCTAGTTATAATAATAATAGTAGTTGTATTTTTATTCTTATTCTTATTATTATTAATATTAAATATTAAGATTATTCGATATCAATGTCTATATTATAATAACTATTATTATTTAAATTTAAAGTAGAATAAAATCTTTTGAAAATTTCTTATAAAATCTTTACTATATCTATTTAAAGTATAGCAGGACAATATACTTATATATCATTAGATTATATCCGATATTTTTTTTTAATCCGTGATGACCTCTTTTGACAACTATATATGGAGGTACATTGTCTACGAATTTTGTGTGCCTCTTAGAGAAAAGCAAATATGGCATGCTCTCAAATTCAGAAGGTGGAAGCTAATGTGCATATCAATGCTTCTGCTCAACAGTTCCATCATGTTTTATGCAACAGGACACACCATATTTCCAACATTTTACCTCAAAAAATAAAATCTGTTGAACTTCACAAAGGTGAATGGGGCACTGAGGGATCCATCATCTGCTGGAACTATTTACATGGTATGTGAATTTTCATTTTGAGTTCAAAGTTTTTGTCCTCAAGACTCTTCTCGTTTATCATTTACGCAAAAATATTCAGTATAATTCTTTGTCTTTAATATGGTTTCCGTCTACTAAGGAATTTTGGGATATTTCAGAATGTTTAGGGATTTGAAGTTCCAAAAACATTATAATTTAATTTAAGTATTTATACTTATATTTAATCATAAATACCTAGCATAGTTGAAAATTGTTAACTTGGTAACGAGGAATTAATTCTGGTTCATTAGAGTAAATCTATTAGCACTTAATTAATTAGAATTAATTTTAAATATGACTTTTGAATAGTTATTATATAAGTTGATAATAGTTTCCCAAATATTGGCTTTAAAATACTAGTGTTGGACAAGTTTAAGAGTAGACTATGAGATAAAATAAACATCTCTTTGTTTTTTGTTTTGGATAACAGATGGGAAGATCAGTGTGGCTAAGGAGGTGGTTGAAGGCATAGATAAGGAAAACAATAAAACAAACTACAGGGTTATAGGTGGTGACCTATTGAGGCATTACAAGAGCTTCAAGTTTCTGCTGAAAGTTACTCCAAAGGAAAAGGGAAGTGTTGTGAATTGGGTTCTAGAATATGAGAAAAAAGAAGCTCACACTCCTGACCCTCACACCTTAATGGAATTGGTAATTGAGATGTCCAAAGAAATTGGTGCTCACCTTACTCAAAACAACATAACTAAATGAATGCTAATAACATATCTTATGCTCTTTCCTATATAAGAAATAAAGTGTCTTATGTGGCTTAACATAATGCCATCAATTATAAAGCTTAATAAGTTGCATCAACCTTGACTATAGGGGAGAGTTGGGTACCTACTTATGGTGAAGTTGTGTGGTGTGGATGGCTGTGTCTTTGTAACCTGTGGTTTGAAATTGTTAATGATAAAATTATGTTTTATATTTTTCTTTCTTTTGTTGATGATTATTTTTATGTATGTCCTCAATTCGCTGGTGACAAACAAGATAACCAACAATTAAAAATCTATGTAAAATAAATTATTTGGCATACTAATAAAATAAATTTCTATAGCTAATAAAAGAGCCCATATTAAATAAAATAAACTATTTTACATACTAAAAAAACTTTGTACAACCAATAAAAAATACATCTTAACGTAAGACTTAACTTACCATACTCTTCTACCTATTGGATTAATATTTTAATTCAAATTTTCTTACCTATTTAATCCTAATAACAAATTTTATCATTGAGAGTCAACTTATAAAAATGATTACACATAAGTTTGTTTAAACTACAATTTATAAGTGAGACCGGTAAAGAAAATTAACTACCATAATATTTAAAGTAATATTTAGAAGTATAAGAATTTTTATGGCGAGTTTGTAAATATTAAAGAAGTCTCACATTAAATTAAATAGATTAGCTAACGTAATACTAAAAGGTATAAGAATTTCTAGTTATTTTATTAATTAACTTTTTATGTGCTTAAGTCCTTTTAACACAAGATAATTAATAAAATTAGGATTATTAAAAAATATTTGAGCTCAAAAAAATTATACTCTATTGAGTTAAATCGTACTAAAAATAACTGAATTATTTATAAAAAAAATTACACTGAATTTTATATGTATTTAATTCTGAAAATTGAATTGCTCCTAAATAGTTCTTCTTGAACTAAATTGAAATATATCTTATGAGATTGTAAAATATACTTCTAAATAGAATATCTTTTGATAATAATTTAAACAATTAATATACTTGAAACAATTTAGAATGGTTCAAAATTTAGTTTAATTTTCTCAAATCAAGATGTAATTAAGTTTAATTATTGAAATTATGATATAATTTAGTAGAGTTCTCTAAAATCACTTTTAAAATGTAGCTACATTTTACATTAATTTTGTTTAATTCATGCATCCGTAAATATAGTTCTCCAAATTCTACATTACGAAGATTAAGGTACCAAATGCTCTGATAAAATATTGTATGATGATGTTAGCAAAGGAAGAACTTTTCATTTCTTCAACGACTTAACAAAGAATTTGATGAAATATGTAGTTGAAGCCTCAGCGTTGAATCGTTGTCATTATTCTCAAAGAAACATTTGTAACGTTCAGCAACTGTTGATGCAATGTCTCGAGGTTTTGGAAGAGTTGCATTGGTTGGAAATGGATGCGGAAGCAGTTGATTTCAGTTAAGGAATAATTGAAATGATTTGAATTGTTAGGTGAACAAGGATTGAGAGCGGTTAAGTGAACTCTCAAGTGGTTTTGGTTGCTAGTCCAAGAAGAGCTAACAAGAAGAGGTCAATAACAATGAAGTTGGAAAAATTTCAGCAGCACTTTATTATTCAAATCCAAGCTTAAATTTACATCACCATGCACTCTTATTTATAGAGTGAATTCCTACTCTAGCTTCTAGAACAAATCTTCTAATTCTACTTTTATTATAAGTTTCTAACCCTAATTTCTATGATGAACTTCACAGTCCTGGCTTGCACCTCAAGGTTCACACACAGTGATGACAATTGGCACAAGGAGAAAATTTATCTTATACCCTAGCTTGGACCACAAGGGTTCAAGGAGAGGTTGCCATGTGGTAACACCTTGAACACTCTAGCTTCCATGTGGTGCATGCTCTCCATGTGTCTTGAGCGACATGGCGTTTAAATTTCTCTAGGTGGACATCCAACGTTATTTATGGGCTTCAAAGCCCAACATCTTACACTACATGGCCTAAAGTACAAGGCCCAAATCTATTTTAATTGGCCCAAATACAAGGCCCAAATTATTTTAAACTATTCTAAACAATGCATACAATTAGAGGACTTCTCCTTTATGCTCCATGTTTTCCGAAGTGGTCTCTTCATCATTGGATTCGGACCTGAACAAATTGTTGGAAGTCCAAACAGGCTCAGATGGACACAATCTTCTGCAAAGCTCTTGATCCACCATTTGACTTTTGTCCTCTTTATTCTTGGATTAAGGTGGTTGGGAAGTATTTCATTATCCCCTTTCTCTTGAAAGAGATATGTTCTTATATATTGCAATGTATTACAGTCAGCAACCTATTATTGTTTGTTTATTCATGTTACCCTCCCGAGTGAAACACCATTTTGTAAAAATATGAAAATAGTAAAACAAATGACATATATACAAAAGATGGAATAAGCCTCAACCACGTCAGTCAAAAAATAAAGAGGACAAAGAGCTAGAGGGTGAATCAAGAGCTTTCCAAAAGATTGGGCCCATATGAGCATGTTTAGGCTTTCAATCAACTGTTGGGGCCTGAATGCAACCCTGAAGATATCACTTTGGAGAAAATGGAACATTAAGAAGAAGTCCTCTAAATTGTATAAATTATTTAGAATAGTTTAAAATAATTTGGGCCTTGTATTTTGGACCATGTAGTGTAAGATGTTGGACTTTGAAGGATATAAATAATATTAGCGGTCCAAGTTAGGTATGGAAGAAGCTCTCATTTTGTGCCACTTGTCATCACCTTGTGAGAGTCCTGGAGTGCAAGCTAGGGTCAGAAACTTGTCACAAAAGCTAGGTTTAGAGAGTTCTAGAAGCTAGAGTTAGAATGCACTCTATAAATAGGAGTGCATAGTGTTGTAAATTTTAAGCTTGAGTATACTAGTGTTATGCTGTTAAATTTTTAGCACAATTGATGTTTAAGCTTCTCTTTTGTTGGCTTCTCTTAGAAGACTAACTTAGGGATTTCATTTGAAGTTAGCCTCACCTCTTCCAATCATTTTTATTTGTCTTTTTATGTGTTTCTATCTCACGAAGTTGCTTAACAACTTGTGTCGCAACCGGGATCACGACCGGGCGGCTCAAAACTAATTTATTTTTTGAAAAAAATAATGGAGTCGCCACCATAATTTATTGAAGGAAAAACTATGGAAAACCAAGAAAAGTTAGATAAGGCAAGTTTGCAAAACCGGATTTAGAGTCCGGGAGTCGGTTACGTGTGAGGAAGGTACTAGCACCCCACAACGCCCGCCCTAAGGCGGTACCTTTAATTAAACAAGTAAAATAAAAGAGTGTGATTTTTAGAAATATTTATTTTTCCCAAAAAACAGAAATAGAATGCAAATAACAACAAATAAAAATATATATTTTTTTTAATAGGGGAGCCCGATAAGGATTTGACCTCGCTCCTACGTATCTCTATCAAGGATAGAGAATCAGGGTTACGTAGTTCTTTTCTTGGGTATTTGTGAGGGGCGTTTTCGTCGAGATGTGGTGCTTGTAGGGTTCGTTGAAGGGTTTTGAAGCTTGCATTTTTTCCGTGAGTGATATTTGGTTTGTGTATTTAGGAAGTGTGGTTAACATGGCATAGAAGGTGGTTTGGTTGATGATTATTGGAATGGAATGGAAAGGTGATGGAGGTTCATGGTGGGATGTACAGTGGAGATGCAGGGCAAAAACACAATGCAGAAACATTGTGGA
>Ga0209700_106182_pt1 | contig 18961 bp, 14 predicted proteins | sample SiratroredBW_FD_187528 | JGI IMG/M metagenome (GOLD analysis project Ga0209700, IMG submission 187528) | Root nodule microbial communities of legume samples collected from California, USA - Siratro red BW (SPAdes) (version 2) | ecosystem: Host-associated > Plants > Roots > Nodule | place: USA...
TGGAAATGTATTAATAACAAGAAAATTAAATAGCTATATGAAATTAAGAATTACAGGTTTATAGTTTCATCTAAGGAAAATGGAAAAGGGACAAAAGTGTAGTGGGAGTTTAGAGTGGAAGAATGAGGCGGAAAGAGAGAGAGACCTGAGTGGTGGCAGGCACGGAAGCAGAACCTTCTTAGTGGTGGTGGGGGCAGCGACGTAAAGTGAGAGAGACCTGAGTGGTGGGGGTGGCGGCGGAAGCAGGAGAGGAAGATACGTGGCGGTGGGGTTGGCGAGGGAAGAAGAAGAAGAAGAGACATTAGAGGTGGGGGTGGTGAGACTACTAGAGAGAAAGAGAGGAAGAGATGACACTGGGCGATGGCGAGGCGCGGAAGAGGGAGGAAGACAAAAGCGAGAGAGAAAGAAGAGGTAAATGCACAAAACTCCTAAAACAGGGGATACCAGCGCGGTTGTTAGTGCAAACCACGCTCGTATCCCAAATACAAGGGCAGTTATTTAAACAACCGCCCTTGTATCTCCCTACAAAGTAATTTAAAAACTATTTTACAAATACCAACGCATTTGTTTAAACAACCGCGATGGTATCTCTCTACAATTTTTCAATTTTAAATATTTTTGTGCCTTACCACCGCGGTCCTCACTCCAACCGTGGTGGTATCTCCTGCAACGTTAATACAGTTGCGGTTTTTGTGCACAACCGCGGTGGTATGGTTGCACTTAATTTCAAAATGTCATCGCGTTATTTTTAATTGCAGTTTCCTTTTAACCGCGATGATATGTTGTCGTGAAATATGTTTTTTCTACTACTGTATTGAGTACTCCACCCAAATCATTTTTGTTGTTACATAGTGCATTGGTAATCTTAATCCAATTTTTCACCGTTGGAGTTATTTGAGTTAATTATTAAAATTGCAAAAAAATGATAGTGAAGTTATAATTGTTTCTTTTTTATGTCAGTGGCAAAGTACCAAAGCTAGTTGGTGGTATGGTCCTTATGGCTACTAAAATTCTTACTCTTTGAGAACCTCTTGGTGTCTCAATTCTGTTGTATGAGTCTTCTGTAGTTTCTTCCACAAACAAATTTGCTCTATTTTATTTCTTCGCTTAATTTAAGGCTTGTTTTACTTTATGTGTGTGTGTGCAATTTGTCTAAATTTAAAAGTGTATTGTACAATCACGCTAGTGTGATTCTTCTTTTTCTTATCCTCTTTCTCTTTCATTTTTTTTTGTTTTATAATTTTCTAATATTTATTGAAATAGAAACTATGTCACCATCAGATGCATTCATACTTTTTAAACTTTATTGTCAAGTTGGATTAATTTAAGCATTGTAATTTATAGCAAATGTTGCTTCCATATATAGCCTTACCTTTAAATTTGTAATTTGTTTTATTGTTATTTTATATTTGATATTATATGGTTGAAATATTTGATGAGTTTGAAAGTTGCATCAAGACCTAGTGAAGCTCCACTCCACCACATTGGTTAGTTACTTATATATGTATATTCATATATGTAATATGTTATTGAATATGTTTTGTAGACAATGTACTAATTTCTTCTTAATTTTATACTTAATTAACAGGTTTTACTAGTAGAAGAAAAAGAAGTCCTACCTAATGTCTTAAGACTCATGGCTTGAAGTATGAGGAGCGTTTGCCAATTAAACTTTATGCTCGTGACCAACTCGTTAGTACTTATCGAGCTGAATTAAGCAATTATTTGGGAACATTAGCTAAGAATGCACACTTAGCTCCCTTAACTTTCTCTACTTGGAAAGAACTGAAAGAACATTGGGACGACATGTGTGGAAAACTATTTTAGTACTTATTAATTGGAAACAATTTTGGTATTGCACTTCACTAACCTTTATCTTCAATTATATATAATATTTAAATTCTAATATTTATTAATTGATGATGACATGCAGTCAAAATTTGATATTGAAGAATATGCTGAAAATTGGATTTTAGGAAGCGTCTGCTCAAGCTGGAGGAACCATAAATGCTGATTGAAGGAAAAATATATATTTTTTCAAATATGTCATATGATTACAACTTAAAAAATTGATCATTGACTTTTTCTTTTGAGCATCGAAAAATTCTTATAAAATATTTTAAAAATATGACATAGATAAGGTCATTTCATTATCTAAATTTTATTATGATTATTTGTACTTATAATTTGGTTGGCTTTTATCTTTACCCTTTTCATGGTTTTATAAAGGTTCGTAGTAAGAAGAACAAGATAAGTATTGTACATACAATAGGAACTAAAACCTTTGATAAGATACGATATAAAGAGGTTAGAATAATTGTATAACCAATTGTATTAGTGGTTTTATTTGTCTTAAAATGATATTTTTTTTTTCTTTCTTATACATGATAGGCAATGAAGAATACTGATAGAAGAGAGCCATCTCGTGCAAAAATGCTCATCATGATACATAAGCCTAAAAATGAGGAAACCAAAGAAATTATTGTATGATAATCTAAATCCTTATCTATTTCTTTATAATAATTTTGTTTTATAATCATTCTCATGTCATTTCATTCATTTTTAGTCAAAGTTTGAGGATGCAATTGCTTCTCATTCAAAAGAACCAGATAAAAACTCAACTCCAGATGATATATTTTTCCCATGTCTTTGGAAAAGATAGACATGGCTATGTGCGCACAAATGGAAAACGGGTTGTACCTTTAGACTTATGGAGATCTAAATCTCAAGTTCAAATTCAAAAGTTAATTGATGAAGTTCAAAGAAGAGCTCAAGTTGAAATTCAAAGTATAAAAGAAAGAATGCAAGAGGAAATGGAAGTCAGGATAAAAGAGCAAGTGAAAGCCATGAAAGTTGAACCTTTAAACAACTTCAAGTTTGTCTTTACTCAATTACAAAGCGGTTTTTCAGAAGAAATGGTTCTAGAGATGTAAAAGAAGAAGTTGTTGTTGAGGTATATTATATAATTTTCCATTAAACTTATTATTGAATTAGATATTACACATTACATGCTTTTTTTTACTATGTAGAAACAAAGTCATACCACCTCCATGAACATGAAGGAAAAAGAGGAGAAAACTAACACTAAGTTAACTAAAAGGTGAATTCATGCTTTTTCTTTATTTTGTTTTTTATATTATTTAGTAACTAATTCTGTTAATCTTATTTTGGAATATATTCTACTATTGTTTTCATCCAGGAAATCAAAATATCACAAATATCCATCCAAAGCCTTTGAACAGTTCTTATAAATCCTTGTTCTCTAAAGTATGTTTCAAATTTTGTTCTTTTGGTTTATTGGCTATAATGATTATTAGAGGCAACAATTTGAAAACAAATATAAAGAAGTAAATGTTGATTTAGAGAATTTTGAAAGAGTAAGTGAAATTTAACAAATTGATAAATTTAATTATTTCAAGACATTTATTAATTAACATTAAAAAAAGATTTATAAAAAGGCTGTTAAAGCATGGAAGTCTATAACTAATGAAGTAAATCTAATTTTTTTTTTCATTTTTAAGTAATTTAATATTAGTTAAGTCCCCTATTTATGACGTTTATATCAAGAAAAAGAGCCTTATTTCAATATAACAGTCAAACTCCAAGGAAAACTATTAAAGAGGATGTAGTCAAGCTGTAAAGAACTTTCATAAATATGGAAGTTGGCCTATGGGTACTAATGCTTCATTCATATGTCTTATACCCAAAGTAGAGAATCTATAGTGAATAGACGAGTATAGGCCAATTTCTCTACTGAAAAGTGTGTAGAAAATCGTTTAAAAATCTTGACTAAGGGGCTAAAAAATGTCTTAAAAAAGGATATAAATAGTAAACAATCAACTTTACTAAAGAATAGAGAAATGTTGGATAGTCTTGTGGTTGCCAACAAGGTGATACATGAGGTAAAATGAAAAACAGAAAAATGTATAATATTAAAGATAGACTTTTAGAAAGCATATGATACGATTAATGAGAATACCTTGAATACATGGTGGGAAAGTTAGGTTGTTACTCAAAATGGATTACATGGATAAGGAGTTGTCTAGGGTTAGTAATGGTGTCTTAATTGGTGAATAGAAGCTTAACGAGTGTGTTCAAGCTTGAGAAAGGACTAATGGTGTCTATATTGGTGAATAGAAGCCCAACGAGTGCGTTCAAGCCTAAGAAAGGACTAAGACAAGGAGACCATTAGCCACATTCCTCCTTTTAATTGCAACATAAGGGCTAACAAGGGTTGTTAGAAAGGTCAAAGATAAAGGACTTCTAGAAGGAATGACTAGTAGAAAAATGAAATTCTTACATCGGTTCTAGGAGGCTTTCTACATCGGTTCTGCAACCAATGTTAATGCGGGTGATGTAGCAAGTCCATGACTTTTTACATCGGTTCTTTAACCGATGTAAACTATATCAATATTACATCGGTTATAAACACAATGGATGTAAAAAATATTTAAAAAGAGTAAAAAATTATACATATTACATCAGTTGTAAACTGGAACCAATATAATATGAAACTTTTATATCAATTGTAGATACAAGGAAACACCACAAAATTTTTTAGAATTTTCTTATAAATATAGGTATGTAAAGTAGGAGCCAAAAATCTTAAAAATCCTAAAAAAATAATAATAATAAATGATGAAATTTTGGAAAATTTTTGGATTTGGAATCTCCAACACTCACCGCATTCCATACCTCATTTTGAGCAGCTTTCATTTTTAATGAATCTTAACCCGAGCTATCTATTAAAAGTTATGACCATTTAAAAAAATTTTGCCCTAAGTTTTAACAACTCAAAATCTATATAATGTAAAGACTTTACTATCAAATATATAATAATAGAAGTTATTGCTAAAAAATTTGTATCAAAAACAATTTTCTAAATACTTTTAATCAAGTTTACAAATCTCTAACCTGTTGCAAAAGAGAAATGACAAGGGGTATTGGTGGAACCAAGTTGCATTCATGGTTCACGGTAGAGATAGGCTCACGCGTCAAGTATAGTAGCTACTATGACACCCTTAAGAACCTGCAACCTCAATGTAAAAACAAGTTAAACAAACCATACATGTCGAAACGCGAAACAAAGAATGTTGGTGGAAATAATGAAAACAATCAGCAGAGACTCAACGCAAGCACAAACACTCAATGATGCAAGGGAAAGATGAATAGCAAAAGAAATGAAAATGTTATGTTAAAAAATACAGTTATTACGTCGGTTGCTACAATAACCGATGTAATAGGATATTATTACATTAGTTATATAAAGAACTGATATAATAAGTCTGTGCCAAAATATATCTTTTAATTAGAGCATGCGGTGCAACTTTCTACATCGGTTGGAGCTCACAACTGATTGAATAAGTGACGCATGTAATTGTTAGTTCAAAGTTTTTTTAATGGGATTCTTTTGGGTTATTTCCTACACCAGTTGCTTCTAACAACCAATGTAGGATGAGTCTTATTACAACAGTTTCCTCTTAACTAGGGTAATATGTTTTCATTTATTTATAAAATTGTATCACGCTTTTGTTTGCAGCGGTTCCCTTTTAACCGACATCGTATCGTGTCATAAAATCCCATTTTTTCACTAGTGAATAAAGGTGGGAAAGAATGAAGTTAGCATAAGTATGATGCAATATGTTGATGATATAATGTTTGTTTGCAAAAGCAAAGATGCTAAACATAATGGTAAATAAGAGTATCTTGAGGATCTATAAGCTAACTTCAGGTCTAAAAGTAAACCTTCACAAGAACAAAATAGGAGGGATAGGAGTGGAAGCATTGGAAATGAATAGGTATTTATCCATATTGAACTATAATAGTATGATAGTACCATTTATATATTTAAGAATACCTATTAGAGGGAATCATAGGAGAAAGGAATTCTAACAAAGCGTGTTAGTAAAAATCAAAAAGAGATTGTCTAAGTGGAGAGGAAAATGAGGAAAATGCACATTTCTAGAGGGAAGGGTAACATTAATAAAATCAGTTTTATTTGTGTTGCCTCTATCTTTCTTATCTATCTTCAAATTGCTGGAGGCGGTGAGAAGTGAGATCAATAAATATAGAGAAATTTATTATAAGGATGGGATGAGGGTAGAAAGATGGCTTGGTTAAAGCGGGAGACTATTTGTAAGAGTAAAGCAAAGGCTACCTAGAAATTAAGGACCTCAGATGTTTTAATTTGGCTTTTAGAAAAATGGAAGTGGAGGTTAGGGAAGGATGAGAGCGGATTGTGAAGGGAAATAATAATTTGAAATATGGGTAGTTGAGGAGTTTAGATACATCTAAGAAAGAAAATAATGAATCCATGGAAGGACTTAAGAAGGGTCTGCGTGAAGGGAGAAAACCAGAACTGGTTTGAAAGATAAGTTGTCATGGAATAGTGGAAAAGGAGATAAAATTAAGTTTTAGAATGATATTTGGATTGTAGATAGGCCTTAAGGGAAACATACCCAAGAGTGTTCTCCAACTCAAACCAAAAAGAAGCTAAGATAGAGGAGTTGGGAGGATCGAATCAAAACAATTGGGAGTGGAATATGACATGAAGGTACTGGTTTGAGTGGGAGAAACTGTAGAGGAATTCATGCAATAGATTCAAGATTGTTCTATGCATAGAAATAAAGAGGAAATGTGGATTTGGAAAGGTGATGAAAATGGTGTGAGTACAATAAAGACAATATACAAGAAACTGACATGAAATTCTTGGGGAAGATAAATGATGTATGGTAAATTATGAACAATTAAAGCCTTGCCTACAACTCAATTTTGCTCATGGAGAATATTACAAAATAAGATAGGAACGTATGATAATCTTAGTAAAAGAGGAATATAACTGTGTGATGTGTAACACACTTGACGACATTTATATACTATTTATTTCTACAATGTATGGTAGTAAGCCTAATTTGAATAATGTGTGATAAGTCAGTCCATCAGAATATAGTCAGGGAACATTTGTTAGGATTTGAACTACAGGGAATAAGTAGCGAGGGTAATCAGGTTCGGAGACTAATGTGGTTGGTCATAATTTCGAATGTAATGTTTGGAATCATAGACATAACATAATTTTAAAAAAATTAAAAATGGATGTCTAGGGAGTGTTCACATTTGTTCAAACTAAAACATGGGCATAGATAACAAATAGATTCAGAAAGGAAAAATTTTCATAGTCACTAGTCTTGAGCCAATGATTTGCTTCAAAATCCATTTCCTGATAATCAATACAGATAATGAGGAAATGGACTTTGTATCAGATAAGCATGCAGTAAAATAACACACTCAAGGTATAGTTCACACACAACTAGTAGTACGACGAAGGTAATTATAGTGGAAAGGGGAAAAGTTATCCAAAAGGTTGCAGGAGAATTGTTTCAGGTATGTTAGCTTCTGGTTGCAGGGGATATACTGCAACAAGGATGTCTGCAGGCTAAGGAGCTGTTTAAAATCAGTGTGCAACAGAATCAAGGCAGAATAAATGAAGAGCAGTAGCAGGATGTTCCAGAACAAGGGAACAAGGGAGAAGATCTAGATGCAACAGAATCAAGAGTGAGAGGACTTCAATTATATAAATCTGGTTGCAGGAACTATGCCAATCTGCATCACTGTGATTGCCAAATCTCATACCAAAACTCTTCACGTATGTCAAAACTATGACAGGTTATCTTATACTACATTTGACTTCACTAGTATTGATAAACAATCTTGTTAGAGGAATTTTGGAGGAGTTTTTTTGGATTTGAATAGAATTTTGGAAATACTACGATAGTTACAAAGAAAAAAAAAAACATCTAAATCATCTAAATCAACATCTCAAACTATTTTTGAAAAAGAAAAGGTAGGAGAACGTTAGCATAACAATATTCATGACCATCTAATAATGAATTTAACTTATTCCACAACAATACACAATTATATTTTACTCTAATTCAAGATAAATAAGAACAGAAAATTAAACTTAAACAGAAAAAGAAAAATAAAGAAATTTATGATAAACAATGACAGTTTAGTTCTTCTCATGCACTCGTTTAGCAGCAATAACACACTAGAGATAAACCTCAATGATAGAAACTACACCTAGAGTGGGAGTAATGTTGTAGTTACTGAAGCCAGCAGAGAAAATCAGGTTGGCCCACTCTTCTTCATTTCTTTCTTTTGCAGCGAACAACATCATCATATGCATATCAAAGAAAAACTGCGTCTCAGTTAATTCACGCTCTTTCTTCTTATTCTCCATCACCATGTCTACGATAATAACCCTTCCCTTGCTATGTATTGCCTCCTTGCATTTTTTCAGTATTTTCACGCATTCCTCGTCCGTCCAGTCATGCATTATCCACTGCTTCATATTCAAAGTACAAACGATAAGCATTGTTTATATTATCCATTTTCATTTCTTTTTCAAAAATCACCACATCCTATTTTAGTTTACTTCTACGAAATCTTTGTATACTTACCCTCAAGTCCAGTTATCTTGAAACAGTTGTTCTTTAGTCTGAGTTTATAATTCCAAGTTAGGATCTGAGGCAATACCTTAGGGGTATCTTCTTTTTCTTCCAGATGTCACAAGTTTGTCTACATTTCCGCACCTCCTTTTTCTTCTATGTTTCTTTTCTCTTTTATTTTGTCGGTCCTTTGAATTTTTAGAGTAAAATATGTTTTTAATCATTATAAATATAATTAATTTATTTGTTCTCTAACTGCAATCACAAAAGGGTTGTTGCTCCACGATTAGATGCATAAAAAAATCCGTTAAGTAACAACATAGACCATTTTATAGAATATAATGAATTCTTGAATAATATATATTTACCTTCATCATAATGGTATCAGCTGAAGGAATTGCTTCAAACATATCTCCTCCAACATATTCTACGTTCTCAGTTCCTTGCAAGTCAGCAACAACATGTGGCAGATCCAATACAATGCACTTTAGTTGAGGGAATGACTTAGCAATAGCCTTAGCCATAGTCCCTATTCCCCCTCCAACATCAACAAGAGACTTTGACCCTTTAAACACCCCCTCGCACTTCTCAATCACTACACTAGAAACCCATTGAGTTTCACTAGCCATGGCATCGTTGAAAAGGTGATTTAATTCAGGCTTACGGCTAGCAAGATCCCAAAACGTCATCCCATTTTCAGTGTGAAATGGTGTAGGATCTTCATTTGTGAACCAAGCAGAGAGTTGATACCATGGATTAATATAAACTGGATCAACTATGAGTTGTAACATAGATGCCATGCTCGAGGGGTGGTCCTTTAGGAGTAATTTGGATGCATCAGTTAGCTTATACATCACTTCATGCTCATTTTGGTGTTCAGAGAAGAAATCAGAATGAGTCAAAATTCTCATCAAGCGGCTGATAAAGCAAGTCTTGGAAGGGTGGATTGGTAAAGAAGCAATGAGTTTAGAGAGTGGCATAGGTTGGCCATAGTTGTGTATGATATCCGGTATGCTCAAATCAATAGCACATTTAAGAGACAAAGAGTTTATGAATTTGAAGATATGATTCCAAACATGGGTTTGAGCTCGAAGCAATTTCGAAGCATTCTCTTCACCCTGGCTTTCCATATATAACTTGGTAGGATTATGTGGTATAAAATCTCATTAGCTCGGTGTATTTGTAGTAGCCAAAAGCTAATAGTAAATTGAGTAAAATTGATATTTTAACAACTGACTTCTGCTTTAAATATCATCCCCGTCGGAAAATTATATGTGGTGCACACTTACTTCTTTTTTTGGTATACAAAATGACAACCACTTTTTGCTACTAATAGTAAATTGAGTAAAATTGATATTTTCATAACCACATTTGTTTGCTCTAATTATCATCACTGTCTGAATAATGAAGAATGATATGACAAGGCAGAAATGAAATATGAAATGTTTACAGGTTATCTTCAATAATAGATAATGTTTTGCCCCATCTAAGAACAAATATGAACAAAATTTTGAAATCATGCACTTTTTGCGGCAAAGACAAATGATTTAACAAAAAAGATAAGTCTTATCCCTAAGAATAATTGCAAGAGAATAGAATATTTATATTAATCTATTATGCGAATTTCTATATCTGTACCTGTACCCCATACAATCAATATTAGTTTTTGTTTGAGAAACCAATTTTGTGGTTACATGTTAAACCTTTTAAATACTGATAATTACAAAAGACTATTTTGACTATTTTGTTGAATAATTGGGTTATTACTTATAAAATCAAAATCTACATTTAATGCTTAAAACTGTAGTAGGACACGCAACCAAAGCTTCCATCACATTATGACAACTGCTCCAACTAGCGCAACCAATCATTTTTTACAAAAAATTTATATGAATGGAAAATAAAAAAATTGAAACGAATGTATTTGTCATTCACTCTCTCTCATTTCTGGTTTTTAATAGTTCTTCTTTGTAATCACATAAATTTGAACTCATTTTAAGTTATTTATATTATAACTAATTCAGTTAAGAAAATCCTTTTTATTCAATAAAAAAAATTAATTACAGAAATAAAAAATATTTATAATTACTATTTGAGTTAAAAAAAATTATGAATTGACAAATAAAAGGCTTTTACAATAAAATTCGATAATTCATATAATCATCTTCCAATATAGTTATAAATTATAAAAAAAGCATTTTAAGTACAATTGTACAATATATGTTATTTCTCTTTTGTTAACATTGTTCAATATATCTCATCTTACATCTTAAAATGTGTGTCTTTTAGTCTTTGAAGTCATGTATGATAGTTTAAATTATTGCAAGTCAATAATGCAGGTGATAGAACATTTTTACTAAAAAATATAATAGCAATTTGTTAACTACAATTAGTCAAATGGCCAATGAAACATATTTTTTTTAACTTTTGCAATTATTAAAGGAGGAAACAAAGGAACTTGTGATTTTATGTTTTCAATTATTGCAAACATATGTCACATTTCAACCAAAAGTATACATGATAACTAATAGAGAAATAATCATATTATCAACATCACATCACAATAAGTATATTACAAAATGTTTAAAAATTCAAAGTTGAAGAGACAATCAATAAATACATATATATTCTTTAAATTCCATTATACAATAATACAAAATTATAAAATGTTTAACCAATTTGATATATTACATGGCCACAAGTTGTGAAATAAAAAAACTTACTCTTCAATCTAAGTTATCGGTTATGAGATCAGAATTTTGATAAATAGTTTCATGGATAGATCAAATATCATTAGTAAAGTAGAATCAAACATCTAACGGGAGCGTAAGGTACGAACATATGACAACAAATCTACCCATGAATCTTATTTTGAAAGGAGCATGATCCTTATCTATTTGTGTTCATGTTAAGACAACACTTAAAAGAACAAAATCATGGTTTGTTAAACAAAGGACCAAGATAGAGTGCATATTCAAACATGTAATTAGTATCTTGAAGATATTATTCTCTTACTAAGAAAACATGAACAACAATATGTCATATGTCATGTGTAAAGATATAATTAAAAAAATCAAAGTTCGATGTTTAAGAGTCATTCCCTAATTTAGATGTTGACCAGTCATACATAGTTAAATTAAATGATTAATTGTGTAATTACAGAAAGTTTCAAGCTCTTCAAATGTCTCGTTCTCATGTCATTCGTTTATTTTGCATTTACAACTAATGACATTTGTTGACTCAATCTAGATCTTCCACAATATTTACAAGAGTTACAAGTTCCAATTTCATATTTAAAATGAATATTATTGTCTATTTACATGGAAATGAATTTCATACCTAATCATTGCATGCAATGTAAGGAATTATGAAGACCAACTATTAATTGTATCCATACTAAATTGATCAATCAATTTCAAATAAGTCAAAAAATATTCTTATTAGAATGAAGGTCAAAATAAAAAGATTTGTCCAAATATACAATAAAAAATCACGAGTTCTAACATTTTTATACTCATTTTATTTAAATTTGATTATTTAATTTAATATCATTATTTTATTTATTTATGCATTTTCTTACCCATATCACGCATTCAATTTTTCTTTTAATACACGTACCATAAATTAAATTAAACGAATTAAAATATCCATTTCAAAGTTTAAATCAATCATACAAAGTTACAAATAACAAACTTATGAAATTTTGAAATATTTCATAATTCAATTAAACAATCACTAAATACATCACAAATAAATACAACATATTTTTAAATATTTCATTTAAAAAAAACAGAATAAATGATTTCGTACAAATCTTAACAATGCTAAAGCTGTGTAGATATAGAAACTTCTGTCTAATATAAAAATAGCTAAAGTTGTCACTATGACTTTAGTTATTTTTATGTTGTATTAAAGTCGTGTATCATACGACTTTTTTTTAATGAAAAAAAAAAAAAAAAACCCACTGGAGAGGTTTTTCATGTTCACAACTTTGCCGAATTATAGGATAATTATAGGTTCATTAATGACGTGTCCTGTAAGAATAACTTCAATTTTTTTTACCAAAGTCGTAGGACTATGATACGATTTTTATTCTTAATTTGAATTGAAGTTATATTTAATCAATGTAATATACAAAACAAGTTGTCTTTTTTTTGTCAACAAAAAATGAATTAAATAAATAAAGATACTCAACTCTTATACAAAAGTCGTTAGACTCATAACCTATATTAGCCATATTGACACCTGTCGACCCACCTTATAAAAATGTCTAATATATCAAAGTATAATTTTACAAAATACCCCAATAAATTCAATTTTCTATCTCATAATTTACATTGACTATTGTTTCATCTTACATCAACTTTATCTTTTTTTCTTCCATTCCCAAGGTCCTTGTTCTACATCATCTTCATGATTCCCAAAACAAACTATTCAATTCATTATCAAGTCAAAAAGAAATTCATTTCATTTCAAGCTTATCACTCAAGAGACTGTAAGGAAGAAAAAGCTGGTAGCTGAGGTGGAGGATGACACGTGTATAAGGAGGAGTAACAGAGCTAAGACTACAAATACCTGGCTCAAGGATTTTGTGGCATGATTTGGATGTGGTGAAAATTCTATAATTCTTTCTCTCTCTATAACCGAATTCTGTTTTCTTCTCTCTCTCTCAACATTGAAATTGTTCTTCTGCTGGTTTATTCAGGTGAACAGTGTCTAACCCATACGGAGCTGAATCATTCAACAGTCTTGGAGAAGATCAACCGTTATGAAATTTGATGTCTATGTAACAGAATCAATGCTTAATTACTGCATAATACTGGACCTCTCTGTTTCATTCAATAAGATTCTGTATACGTTTTTATCCAATTGAGGAATACTGTTGCATATTCTATTAAATTGTTTCTGTTGTTTCGATTATTTTATTTCACTCTACCAAATTGGTGCTTTCATTCACCATGGTTGTCGCTGACAATACCAGAATGAAATCAATGGAGGCTGATATAAAGAAGTTATTCCAATTGTTAGAGCAGTCTCGTGAAGAACAGCGAACAGAGCGTGCTCGCTTGACAGAGGCTACTGAGATGAAATTTGATGCTATACAAAGTTCTATCATACAACTTTTAGAGAGCAACACTCATGGCTCGAGCTCAAGAACAGATGTGGATTCTCATTAGAAATCTCCACAACCATTTTGTAGGGTGCATTTTGATATTCCCAAATTTGACGACAAAGATGTGTTGAGTTGGCTTTTTTCAATGGATCAATACTTTGATTTTTGCATAACTTCAAAGGAAGAAAAGATTCAAATAGCTGCTTTTCACATGACTGGGATGGCAATTCCCTGGTTTCAGATGACCCAACGCGCGGCTCCATTTCGTTCATGGTCCCAGTTGAAGCGTGCACTTGAGATTGAATTTGGTCCGTCCTTGTTTGAATCACCATGTGAGATTCTCTTCAAACTTACCCAGCAAGGGTCAATGACATATTATTACACCGAGTTTGTTGCGTTGGCAAATCGGACAAACATTGAACCTCTAGAGACATTGAAGGACTGTTTTGTCAGTGGATTGAGGGAAGAAATTAGATGGGAGGTTAAGGCTCAGTGTCCCACTTCCTTGATGAGAGTTGTTAGCCTTGCTCGTTTATATGAAGATAAATTCACATTCCGCTTGAAGATTACCCCGGGCCCTAATGCTCATCGTTATACCAATCAGCAGAATAATTTACCAGTGGCAATGCGTCCACCACAGCGCTCAAATTTACCTCCGTCGCTGCCAACACCAACGCAAACACCTTTACCGAATAACAATCGGCCACCAATTAAACGTCTAACAATGGCGGAACAACAAATTCGTAGAGAGAAAGGCATTTGTTTCTGGTGCGATGACAAGTTTACACCACAGCACAGATGCCCTAACAAGAACTTTATGCTCTATCAACTAGAATTAACTGATGATGATGACCCATAACAAAATGCAATACTCATGACGGAGAATAATCCCAGCTCGGATATAGCCACATTAGAAGAGCAGGTGCTTCATCACCATTTATCTTATAATGATCTACATGGCTCCCAGGTCCAGCAACTATACACGTCAAAGTAACCATCAATGGTAAGGTGTTTCAAGCTTTAATTGATGGTGGAAGTTCTGATAGCTTCCTCCAACCACGTGTCGCCAAGTTTTTGAACTTTACAATCCAACCAGTGCCTGCCTTCCATGTTATGGTTGGCAAGTTTGAAACAATGGAGGTTGAAGGCTTTATTCCTTCATTGAACGTGTCAATCCAAGGACACCACATGCAAATACCAAATGTATACCTTCTACACGTGGCAGAGGGTGACCTCATTCTGGGTACATCATGGCTTAAAACACTCAAAGCTCACATCGTAGACTACGATGCTTCATATATTAGATTTTTGCATCAAGGGAAATTCATTACAGTTCTGGGTGAAAACTATTCGAGTCCAGAGCAAGCTCAATTTAATCACATTAAACGCTTTATCCATACTGATGCCATTAAGGCTGCCTTTACAGTGGAAATGCAGCAACCAAAAGAAACCAACACTTCAGCTCTTCAACTACCTGATAATCTTGAACCTGCCTTGGCTTTGCTCATCCGTAAATATGCCAAGGTCTTTACAGAGCCATGCAGATTACCACCTGTGAGGGAACACGATGATAGCATACCACTGATTGCAGGTGTTGCTCTAGTCCACAGCCGCCCTTACAGGTACCCTCATCATCACAAATCTCAAATAGAGCTTATGGTTCAGCAAATGTTGGAGGAGGGAATTATTCAACCCAGCCGTAGCCCTTTTTCTTCACCAATCCTTTTGGTAAAGAAAAAAGATGGTACTTGGAGGTTTTGTACTGACTATCGTGCTCTCGATAATTTAACCATCAAAGATTGCTTTCCCATTCCAATTGTAGATGAATTGCTTGACGAGCTATATGGAGCTAGGGTGTTTTCAAAATTAGATTTAAGATCAGGCTATCATCAAGTCCTTGTACGCCCCGAAGATTGATACAAAACTGCCTTCCGCACTCATCAAGGTCACTATGAATGGCTGGTAATGCCATTTAGCCTCACTAATGCTCCATCCACCTTTCAAGCCTTGATGAATGCCATTTTCCATCCACACCTACGGAAGTTTGTACTTGTTTTTTTTATGATATATTCGTTTATAGTGATTCGTGGGAAAAACACTTGTAGCATTTAGAAGTGGTTCTTCAATTACTGCTTAAGGAGTCCTTATTTGCCAAACTATCTAAATGTTCTTTTGGACTGACAAAGATTGATTATCTAGGCCATTCATATGGACAAAATCAAAGTCCAAGCAATTGTCGACTGGCAGCAACTATTCCAAGCTCAGGGTACTAAATTGAACATGAGCTCTGCATATCACCCGTAATCAGATGGCCAAAGCGAGGTTTTGAATAAGACCTTGGAGATGTACTTACGCTGCACTTGTCATGAGAATCAAGAAGTTGGCTATCAATTCTTCCCTGGGCTCAATATTTGTATAATACATCATACCATAGTGCCATAAAAACTACACCATACAAGGCTTTATATGGTCGTGATCCTCCTTCACTGGTGCGCTATGAAGTCTCTATTCAGGATGAGAAATCCGTTCAGGAAATGTTGTCTTAACGTGACAGTTGACTTCAACAATTAAAACAAAACATGTCTCGGTCACAAGAATTCATGAAATTATATGCTGATAAAAACAGACGGCCACTGGAATTCGAAGAAGGGGAATTAGTTCTAGTGAAGTTGCAACCATACCGCCAGCACTCCCTTGCACTCCGTAAAAATCAAAAACTTGGCTTAAGGTACTTCGGACCTTTCAGAATCACTAAAAAAATCAGCACAGTGGCTTATCGCTTGGAGCTACCTGAGATGGCTAGAATACACAATGTATTCCATATTTCTCTCCTAAAAAAATTCAAAGGGGATCACATTACTCCCTATTTGCCACTTCCATTGCAAACTCTAGAATCGGGTCCAATTTTGCCTCCACACATGGTATTGGATAGCAGAACAATACTGCAAAATGACAAAGAAGTACAACAACTGCTAATTCAATGGGGTGATGATCAACACGCGGAGACATCTTGAGAATCACTTACAAAATTCCAACAAAGTTATCCCAACTTTAACCTTGAGGACAAGGTTAAGCTTAAAGGGAAAGGTATTGTAAGGAAGAAAAAGCTGGCAGCTGAGGTGGTGGGTGACACATGTATAAGGAGGAGTAACAGAGCTAAGACTACAAATACCTGGCTCAAGGATTTTGTGGCATGATTTGGATGTGGTGAAAATTCTATAACTCTTTCTCTCTCTATAACCGAATTCTGTTTTCTTCTCACTCTTTCAACATTGAAATTGTTCTTCTGCTGGTTTATTCATGTGAACAGTGTCTAACCCATACGGAGCTGAATCATTCAACAGTCTTAGAGAAAATCAACCGTTATGAAATTTAATGTTTATGTAACAGATCAATGCTTAATTGTTAGCATAATTCTGGACCTCTCTGTTTCATTCAATAAGATTTTGTATACGTTTTTATCCAATTAAGGATTACTGTTGCATATTCTATTAAATTGTTTCTGCTGTTTCGATTATTTTATTTCACTTTATCAGAGACCAAACCAAGTAAACAATAATATTTTAGAAGAAAGTATGAACTTCCACATCAGTAAGTGGGATCGCAATGCATTCAACAGTACTTAGACAAATTTTGGAGACCCAATTTTCACGAGCATCTAGCTAAGTCAAAGATGCAAAATTTCTAAATCCTCAAACAAAAGATACCGACAACCAACGAATCTCTGGCAGATGATACTGCGTATGTCGTTTGCAACTCTTTCTCGTCTGCAATGAACCCTTTCAGTTTTCACGTGCCTTTGCATTCAATCATTCGGCCGTAGATCCAGATATTTTCTTACTGATTATAAACTATTCTTTTTTAAGTTGTATTTTGAACTATTTAATTAATTTAATAACATAAATTAAAAAAACTTTTTAGTATATATCAAAATTAAATTCATGCATATAATTTCCCCTCTCTTTGCATAATACAAATGATAGCGTATGGTAACGAGTTTCATGATTTATTTAGTAATTTTAATAAATTTAAATATACTTCAACAAGATATAATCTTTAAACTTTCTCAAAAATGGTAAATATGTCATTAAAATATACCAAAATTTTATCGAAAAATTTAATATGTCAGTAAATTACCCGTCAGTATGTACGGAATAATCCGTTGATAATAATAATAATAATAATAATAATAATAATAATAATATAAATAAAATAACAATATTCATAATAATAATAATAACATTTATGATAATAACACTTTTCATAATAACAATATTTATAATAATAATAAAATCTATAATAACAATAATACTACTAATAATAATAATTATAATAAGAATATTTATAATAATAATATTAATAATAATAACAATAAAAATGAGATTTATAATAATATTAATAACAATAACAAAATTAATAATATTTATAATAATAAAAATAATATTTATAATAATAATAATAATAATCACATTATAAATAATATTTATAATAGTAATGATATTTATAATAATAATAATAATAATACTAGTAATAATAATGGCAGTAATAATAATAAAAATAGTAATACTTATAATAATATTAATATTAATGTTATTAATAATAAAAATATTAATAATAACTATATTAATAATCATTGTAATTATAATAATAAGTATAAATAATAATAATAATTATAGCATGATAAAAAAATTATTCTGGTATTATGGGAGCTGTGACAAACTGTTGAGAAGTCCTTAATTCGAGTTCTCAAATAAAACAATAAATAAAAATATTAATAATAATAATAATTTTTATAATAAAAATAATATTTACGAATTTATAAACGGATAATTCATTAATAAATATAAATTACTATAAATTTTGAAATTTTACCGATGAATTTGTCTGTCGATAATTTGAATTGAATTCTTTTATAATGATAATTGACCTTCTTGCTATATCGCATAAATGGCAGTGTCGAAGTAAATAGATAATAACATCAATGGCAGTCTCCAAGTAAATAGATAATAGATGTTATGTTAGCTGCTTCCTTCAATTTATAGTTATATTGATGCCTCAGCTACTTTTTTTTATCAACAATAAAAAATTATATAAATATGAATACGAAATTATCAACTACTTAAATTTCAGTTAAGTTTAAAAAATATGGTACTTATTTTACATTTGGGTCCTATTTGCATCATTCGTTCCCGGACTCTTCCTCCCTTTGCGGGGCTATACGTTGTATCTTTCCTTCAATTCTCAAGTTGCGATTATGCATTGTCGTTCTTGTTATCTTTTATCTTGGTCTACACTGTACAATATCTATTCCCAGTCCTGTTACCTATTTTGATAAAATTTTGCACTAGAATGGTTAAAAAAGATGATAAAGACCTAACATATATGATTGGTAGTTTTCGCA
>Ga0209700_106183_pt1 | contig 18957 bp, 4 predicted proteins | sample SiratroredBW_FD_187528 | JGI IMG/M metagenome (GOLD analysis project Ga0209700, IMG submission 187528) | Root nodule microbial communities of legume samples collected from California, USA - Siratro red BW (SPAdes) (version 2) | ecosystem: Host-associated > Plants > Roots > Nodule | place: USA...
AAAGAGATAAAAATATATATATATATATATATTTTTTTTTTTTCATTTAAAACTAATATTATAACCGAGAGTTCAGAAGAAACAATAAAGAGACTCACACTTATATGTGATGAGCTGCAACCTGCCAGTACATAGAATTGTAATTGGAATATGACTAGACACTATTCCTCTTGCCAAAGCAAACCCAACTTGTTTGATCCTCTTCTCTATGCTATCTCTACAACTTGAGCATGACAATGTTAATGTTTTCGTTGTCTATATCATAGATTCAAATATGTAATTTATGGTGATTGGAGGCTCATCCGCCAAAGAAATATAGGCAGCAGATCACACTGGACCACTTGATGATATACACTACTGCCTACTCATAAACATAGCCAACTATCTGAGTGTAGAGGTAGATATCATCACCAGGATCAATTACTTGTAGGTATCTAAGTGATATCAATAATATTTATTTTTTCATTTTTCTGATTTTCCATAAGCTTGAGGAAAAAGAGAAACATCCAACCAGGGCTTGTGGTTTTAGGATGCATTCAACACTTTTGTTTCAGTACCTGTGTTCACTGCATATATATAATGAAAACAAAGAAAGTAGAGTTATAATTGTTCCCTAGCTTACCCTTGTCTCTCCCAAAGACCAAAGATACAAGCATGCATATCATATATTTTGCTGCAGAATGGAAATTACTTCTATTAAGTAAACAAATATACCACCTCTCAGTGTTGTTCAACATATTTCTATCAATGACCACTGCTTAATTTACATGGTTTTCCATTTAGTCTGGAGATATATGTTGCCTGATTAATTCAACACGTGCAGAGAGAGAGAGTTTATGAATGAACCGGGAGATATTCATAGCCATGATTGATTATCAGTTCTGGAGACCATAATTGATGGGTAGGTGTTAAACATAGGAGATGACTATGCTTAAATGTGCAGACATGTACATGTTTTTTCTTCATAATTTAAAAGAAGATGTAGTCAAACAAAGAGAAAGGTTGAGCATGTAATATCTGACATGTGTGGCTGTGTCTAGGTGAAAGTGTTAAAATTCTACATTATGTGGTTTTGTATCATATAATATCAAACAAGGACACTATAATACAAATTGATGAGTAGTACCTATTCAAAAGAAAAAAAATCACGTGCAGGGAAGCAGGCAAGTTAATGATTAGTTTTACTCATATGCAAAAAAAAAAAAAAAAAAAATATTAGTTCAGATTGCATTAATTTCGACTTTCAGCTATTGTTCCCACTTCCTAGTTAAGTTATCTATATTCAGAAAGTCTCACAAAATCTCATACACTATTCCTAAGACAACTGTTAATTATGTTTTTTTTTTGGAGAAGTCACTTGTTAGCAACTTAAATTCATTGGTAGGACAATGTTTGTAGTTTAAACATGTTATAAAAACATTGATGAAAAAGGAATAGTTTCAGTGAAGGACTAATCTACAAGATGTCAATTATTATTATTATTTTTAAATAATAAGAACCATTTTGATTGATCTTCAATTTTCTATTAAATAACTAAAAAAAATTCTTTACAAATGAAACAAAAGATGCTCGTTTAAGAAACCCGAAATAAATATTATTTTCAACTTCTTGAGGTCATTCCTCACCTCATCATCTCCATCCAAAAGCTATTTCTACTTTTTTCTCATAAATCATACTTCAGTCTTAATTAAAACTACGTTCTTTTTCTCATATGCAGAAACATGATTTTCAAACTTATTTTTTAAGCACACTTAGTGAAAAATTATCAAATGAATTTTAAAACATATCCTAAAAATAAGTCCTTTTTTTATATTTATCTTACCTTGCGAACAAGATATATATTTTTTTCTATTACAACTTTATTTTTCCTGTTATTAGTTCTATCAATCACATGCATATTATACTGCCATTTGACTATAAATAATATATTATAAATTTATTGATCTCAATAATAATATTTTTTTTATGTTTGTAATAACTATCTTACATATTATATTAATATTAATGATAATAATAATTTATGATTAAATCAAAATATATTTTTTTAACAGCAAAAAATAAATAAAATATATTATAGCATTTAAAAACTCACTGAGTACGTATGGAGCTCAGGAGATAGATAAAAAAAAATGTGATATATTAAACTATCAATATATATTTACTCGTAATATTATCTAACCATATATGTGTAACAGTAAACCGAAGATAATATAACAATCTCTTCATCTCTTTCTATATAGCTTGTGGATAATTTCTTTTATTGGTTTTGAAATGTTCATAAATCGTAGTTTTTTTATTACAAAATTAAATATCCTGTTCAATCACTACTTTTATTATTGTTTTTTATTAATTTCTAGTCATATATATACATATTCATTACTTAAAAAAAGAATAATTTTCTTCTATTTTTACTTATGGTTTTTTAAGAAATATTTCTTTTTTTTTTCAAACACTAAATATTTTGTTTTAATCAAATATGTTCTAAGAAAGATTTGTAAAAATTTTTTTACATCATATAGTACAACCTTGTGTTTATTTATGCTTTACAATTTCTCTACCTTAATCCTTTAAGAGAACTAAATGTATCACAACAAATAAATGAAAACTATAATTAATTAAATAACATAGCCATACCAAATAAATTTTAAAGAAATATATATGGTACCATTTTTGTTCATTCATCTTTATGTATTCTATTTTATTAGACAAAGTTTTAGCTATTTAAATGTTGTGGCAAAAAAGTCTTAAAAAGAAATTGGACTGAAATCCATATCATGGTTCTATTAAACAAGTAAACCTAAAATGGCCTAGCAACTTTCGAAAACTTTAGCATAATTAAGGTATTAAAATAATCTCTTCTTCTACATAAATTCGAATATCAGTGTTTATAAATCTTATAATTATATATTAAAATAATCTTTTATTAATTTGCTTCACTTAAAGTATAATAATTTCTTCTGTTCATATAAGTAATGTTACATTATGTTTGAATGATAAATCCTGTTAGGTAAAATCATTCAGTGTTAAACTTAAACTATTTTTTATAGGAAATTGCACTAGGAGTTGTCTAATTTACTATTCAATTTTTATTATTAATTATGTTAATAAATTACTTAGACAAACAAGTAATATACATTACCAATGACCTTATATACATTATTAACGGTTAACCATTTAGCCACGAGGGTTATAATATCTCTCTTGACGTCTGAAAGTATCAGTCTGGAAGAGTGAGACCATGAAGTGTTTAAAAAGATAGAAATGCATAAAAAAAGAACAAGTTGATTACATTAACCAATGATTGAAGTTAATATAGGAATAAAATATTCATAGCATGAGCCAACAAATTATATATGCATATAAAAATGAATTTTATGCAGTTTTATTTATGATTTAAAAATTAAAAGAGAGATGAAAGGTAGGGCAAAAGGGTGGTTGGAGTTTAGAGTTATAAGAAGGGAAGTAGAGGGTTAGTTTGCATGTATCCATTAATATTAGGGGTTGAAGGTTGAAGGGGAAGAAGGGAAGGGAAGGGAAGGGAAGGGAAGGGAAGCACAGGTTATATATAATACAGAGAGAAAGAGTGGGAGGAGAGAGGGTGCAGTGCAGGGCAGGGTGGTCTGTTTTCATTTTCTCTTAGTTTAGCCATTTGCTTTTCCTTTTCTTACCTTTCACCCGGGGACCATCCACAACACACTCAATCAATGACACTAAAAGTCAAAAAAAAAATAAAAATAAGTGTACTCTCCATCATCTCTCTCCATTATGCGATTGCCATTTCCTCTGCTACAACTAGGTAGAGCCATGTAGTTTAGCCCGTACTCATATGTATGAGCTGCCATAACATAAATTAACCCATATCATTGCATGGCTTTACATAAATTGTGAATAAAAAGAAGGTGAAAGGCAGATTTAACAGAGTTAAGTTAAGGTGATTGCTTCTGGAACAACTGGGCTTTTGGTCTCAACCCAGAAGCATATGTACTGTACAGATTATACCAAATATGATGAAAACGACAAGTTGCTCACATGACCACAATAGGCACATTATTCATGGCCCCCACGTAAGTGTAGTAATCCTCTCTATCTACCTTTCTCTCTCTCTCCCACGAATAAAACTGGGTTGCAACAAATTTTTTTGCTTCTTTTCCTACTTCTAAAGAACCTTCCTGTGAGGTAACTATACTCATAGCTAAAATCCACACGACTTCCCCCTTCCTTCTCTCTCTCTCTCTCTCCATCTAACTCCTCTCATATTATGCTTTCTTTATAGGTCAGCAGTATATAACAATAACATCACCCCTTTTTCAATTCTCCATTCCATCGCTTGTCTTTCTTTAGGGTTTCGATTTGGAGTCTTGTGGTCAAATATGAAGCCACCGACGGTTTTATTTTTTCTGTACTGAGAGTCTGCTTTTGTTTTTCTTTAGAGCCTCAGCAATCTGGGTAAAATATCTTCCCCAAGCTACACCTATCTATGTCTATGTCTTCCCAACCCTTTAATCTCATTAAGTCTTTTTAATTACCACCCGCTTTTCCTCACTTTTTTTTTTTTTTTTCTTTTTTTTTTTTTTTTCATTTTTATTTACTTTTCCTGCCCTCTTCCTTTCTTCGATCGCTTTATTCTAATCATTTCATTTTTTATTATTATTATTCTTTCTATCTTTTTCCATTGTTTTGCTGAGATCCAGAGGTTATTATTAACAGAATTCAAGGTAGGTCAGCCATAACTCCATGGACTTGATACAACAAGTTAAAGGCAATTATTCTGATAGCAGGGAGGAAGAGGAGGAAGAGGAAGTGGCAGAGATTATTGCCGTCTCAAGAGAACCAGAAAGCAGCAGTAAGTTAGCTTTATTTTTATTTTTTTTCCTTACCCCTTTTAATTTCTTCATCGATCCCCGACAAATTAATTAACACCTCTCTTTAATTAATCATCGTCGTCTTCTTCAATTCTTCATGTGATAAATATTCCCCCACACCTTCAAAATCCACGGTTGGTGAAGCATCTTCAATCTGTCTATGCCACTAACACTTCACCACTCCCCATGAATTAGGGTTACACCACCAAGATGCCGCATCCAATTTTGGAAAGAAGCTAGACCTGATGGAGTTGTCACTAGGGAGCAGCAAGGAAGAGGAAGGGGAGGGCAATTTGCAACAAGGAGGAGTAGGAGGAGCGGTTCACCATCATCATCATCATCATCATCCACAGCAGCAGCATGAACATCATCAACAACAAAATCATCACCATCATCATCATGAGGGTCACGGAACTTGTTCAAACACGAAGGAAGCAGTGGAGAAGGAGCACATGTTTGAGAAAGTGGTGACACCGAGCGATGTGGGGAAGCTGAACAGGCTGGTGATACCGAAGCAGCACGCGGAGAAGTACTTCCCCCTTGATTCGTCGTCGAACGAGAAGGGTCTGCTCCTGAATTTCGAGGACCGGAATGGGAAGGTGTGGCGGTTCAGATATTCGTATTGGAACAGCAGCCAGAGCTATGTGATGACAAAGGGGTGGAGCCGTTTCGTGAAGGAGAAGAAGCTGGATGCAGGTGACACCGTCTCCTTCCAGCGTGGGCTTGGCGATATGTATAGACATAGGTTGTACATAGATTGGAGGAGAAGGACTGATCATGCCCATCCTCCTTCCGATCCCTCAGCCTCCCCTTTGTTTCTTCCCTCCATCAGATGGTACTCCCTTCCCGCCACCTCCCCCATCGTCCCACCCCGCTACCACCACGATCATCACTTTCACCATCTCAATTACAGCAACCTCTTCACTTTTCAGCAGCAACACCAGTACCTTGGTCATGCTCATCCTCATCTTCATGCTGCTCCCACTCCCGCTGCTTCTCATCATCACAACAACTATGCCGACCATAATTCGGGATCTGGGCCTGGCTCACTCTATTACCTCAGGTCCTCCATGTCCATGGGTGGTGGTGGTGATCAAAACTTGGCAGGGAGAGGGAATAGCATTGTGCCCATGATCATCGATTCTGTGCCGGTCAACGTCGGTCATCATAACCATCGCCATGGGCATGGTGGCATGACCAGTGGCGGTGCCAGTGCTACCACAGGTAGTGGAAAACGACTGAGGCTATTTGGGGTGAACATGGAGTGTGCCTCTTCGGCCGAAGATTCGAAAGGCTTGTCCTTGGGTTCCGCAGCGCATGTGACAGTGGGTAATTCACTTCCTTCTTCTTCGTCTCTCCAGCAACGCTTCAGGATGCCCCATGAAGAGCCCCTTTCTTCTTCAGCAAGGTTTGGGGATCACAAAGGCGGAACTGGGACTTCCCTGCTGTTTGATTTGGATCCCTCCTTGCAGTATCAGCAGTAGTCATCAAAATAAATTCATCGATCCACCAATAATGAATGGAGAAGATGTAGTTTCGGAGTTAGTTGGGCTAGCTACCCTCTCTTTTGCAGCATTCTTTTTTTTTTCTTACTTATTTTTCTTTCTTCTCTAGCTTTCTCTCAGCAGCTAGCTACAAAGGAAAGAGCTCCCAAACTTTCTTTACATTTTTCTTCTCATTCTACTTCTCCTACTCCTAATCAGTAAGCAGTAATATATTAGCACGTATAAGTTAGCGTTTGAACTTCTTGGTAAGTCTTGAACTGCACGAAGCGTTAATTAGCTGGGATGATTCCAGTCTCGAAGGAAATGAAAAACCGTTTCAAGACCAAGAGACGGAATATGAGATCTCCATTAGCTACAACTTCAATTGTGTATAATGCAACACATATAATAATAATATTTATAATTTATCATATATATATATATATATATATATATATATATATATATATAAAATACTGCTCCTGTCCCCTTTTTTTATTGCATTGGTATATACTGTTACATGTACTCTCTCTCTTTCCGTTCACTGCATTTAATGATACACAGAAAAGCTTGTTGCTTTCTTCTATATCCTCCAGTGTTTCTGTTAGCCTTGTTGGGTTGATGCGGTTCACAAACTGATGTTTCTGCTGCTGCTTAGTTAGGCATTTTCTCGCTTGCTGATAAGGAGCAGAAAGTTGTACAGCTGTAAAATGGTGAATTAATTTTATTCTTCTTCAAAGTTTCGTTTATATTTTTTTTTTCATTATTTCCTACGCCATTGGTGTTATATTTAATGAGCAGTTACTCCTCCTTCTCCAGCCCTCTTTTTGTATATCCTCTTTGAACTTTCTTGTCTTCTCTCCAATTCAGAAACTGGCACGAGCTTTGGATAAACCCAAGTCTATGTGTGCAAATTTTTTCTCCTTCTCCCAAGGGTTAAAAGAGTAAGTATCTCAATGCTTCCGAACCTAAATTTCTACTTTAATTATTACTTGCACCGGGATTCAATGACCTCTTTCTGCTCTGATGCTTATCATAATTGTAGATACAATGCATTTTTTCTAGAGAGTTCCGTTATATATATATACTCTCTCTCTCTGGATTTTGATTTTTTTTCAATAGATGTATAGTTGTCTAGTCCTTAGCACAGTCGTCTAAGTTGATTAGCCTCTGGTTGCTTAAATACAATTTTGTATTATGCTTTAGTCATATTTGAACAACAATGAAACAAGAGTTTACTTTGTAGAGTTGATCATATATTAATTTGTCAATTATATCCAATACAGTAGAAAAAAAAATCCAGTTCAGTAGAAACGTGATAAATTAAAATATTGTAGTTTTTATTTTCTTATGTGCAACTTGGTATGTGTAGTGTATTATTTTGAAATTTTAATGAGATTTAGAAATCAAATTAAAGACTGCTGTGTTGTCTGACCAGTTTTAATGGAAATTTGATGGATTTTGCTTTGAGGTTCATACATAATGCAGTATATGCATTTTATCATATATATAAAAAAATGTATGCATTTATATATGTTTGATCCATTCGTTTTATTTTGAATTTGATGAAAGAGACTTATTCTCATTGGTTAAAGTGGCGAGCTAGGTTTGAATAATTAAACTCACATTTATTACAAATAGACTGTTCATAGCATAAAAAGGAGAGATTAAACGAAATGTTATTCGCAGTGTAGTAATTAAAAGCAATATAAGAGACTAAGGAGTAGGACTCTTTTTTAGCTACACACTCGAACCTGATGCTTTTCTGTCCAAATGGTAAGAGTGTCTCAGATCCCCATTGGTGATGTCAATGTCCATGTGAACTCATTGAAACCACTGGAAATTAAAGTATGAAAGACTTAAAATAGCTGAGGTTATTTTAGAATAACCAAATGTAATATGCTAAAACTTCAACACACAAGAAAATTCAAAATGAAATATCATCTATTATGAAAAGATTGAACACCCTCCCCTTTGTTTGTTTTATATACCCCCCATTGTCATCGTTAATTAGGTCATGCATGATCTAATGGTCAGTCTAAGGAAATCAGGATGACATTCAAGTAGAATGAAAAACAGAATTAATTTAAGCCATAATGACTTATTTAATTATGTTCTATTTTGAAATGATGATTGATATATAGATCAATAATATAACAAACCTTTTTTACAGGACTGTAGTAGTTCTGGTTAATGTTACATTTATAGCTTTATTCCAATTATTTGTGATGTATTTAATAAAACCATTTATTATGTAGATGATCGAGATAAAGGTTTCAAATCTAATTGGAGATTGTATTAACAGTATCTATAGTAATCTATTTATATTTTTTTCAAATACTTCTTGGAAACTTACACTACTGTCCAGTAACACTGCTTAAGTATTTTTTTTATTCATTAACATCTATGTATGTTTGCGCGTGAATTTTTCTATTTATTATACATAGAGAGTTTGGAGTTTCACCTAGACATTGAATAAGGTAAGTGAGTTTTTCCATAATCTACTGTTCATTATGCAGCTTATGTTGAAATGGCTTGTTAATTATTTGTCTTTAAACTAATAGTTAATAGTTAAAGAATCAATAAACAATTTTTATGGAAAATTAAGATGAATAAATATGTATATATGAACTTTTAATAAAAACTTTAAATTCAATTTATTAACCATTATCGTGCTCATTTAAAATGCTTCCAGAAGTAATATAACTACTAGATGTTTGAAAATATCATTTACATAAAAAAAAAATACATATATAATATGAAAAATATAAAAGTTAGGATTAGTGAAAGAAATTACATTGGTTTTTTTTCTTATCAGCAAAGAAAAATTACATTTTTGATCTATTTTCAAACAAAGTTGATAATTAACTTTAAGAAATAGTTAAATATAAATTTGTAAGAACATGAATGGATAGGTAATAGGAGTATTTTTATGATTGACAATGCACAACTAAGGATTACGAAAAGTTTTGTCAAACATGAAACCAGGAGTATGACATGTCTTCTGTTTATCTTGATTTAGAGCATATTGACTTATTAAAGAAATATATTTGATCAGTTGGATTAATCTCAAGTGCTACTACTTCATATTTTAATTATAAATAGTTGGATATATATATATATATATATATATATATATATATATATATATATATATATATATATATATATATATATATTAAAGTTGTTGGTTAATAATTATGAAGGTATTATGAACACTTTGTACTGAAATTTTGTGTGTGAATGCTGTAAGATACACCATAGTGCTCTATACTAATTATGTTCATCCACTTTCCTATCAATGTTTCATAGCTGTGGTTATTTATGAGGAAGCTAGTGGAAAAAGAACTTTTAATTGGTGATAAATTAAAGATCTGTTGCTCTCCATTTCATCAGTGCAATTTAGAAATATTTATGTTTGGTTTTTCAATATGTCTGCGCCTTCTTTTTTGGAAGAGGGTTTAGTTACTATCACTTTTAAATTATGAAATGATATTTACATGAAAAAAGTTATGAAATAATATACTACTTGCATTTCTTCATGTATGTTTATCCAGTAGCAAAGTGGATATTGCCCCGTGTGTAAAATGGAGATTTTGCACTAATATATTCTCCAATATATATCTGCAGAAAATGCAAATAATTAATCACATAAATGATTTTTGGATAGCTTATTTTTCAATGAAGCCTTGTCTTTGTTATAGGTTAGAAAAGTACGTATCCTTATGAATTTACTTTCTCTGAACTACAGTGATAGCCACTAACTCAACTACCGATTGCATAAATCATATACAAATTATGCAAAATCTCCTATACAAAGACCATATATTCTGCATAATGAAGAAAAAAAAGAGCATCGTATATATGATTTCTGAAAACAGTCAAAAACTTGAATTGAGTTAAATTAATAGCTGATCAAAATAAAGAAACCATGATGTTACTTCCAGCAGTTCGAATTCATTTATCTGAGTATGATAATATTGGAGATAGCTGACTGATAAAAGTCAGCATTATAATTTGAAAGCATTGACCCAAAATAGCTGGCTTAGGAACAAAAGATTTTATCCATGAAAACTTTTCACTTGCTAATCCAATATCCAATATAAAAAATTTGGGAAACAAGTTATTTAGACTCTACGTATACTGGTGCCTTTCCAAAGTTATTTTTTTGGTAGAAAAAGCTACTAATATTAGATTGATAACAATCATGATAACTTAAATGTTATTAGTAGTGATATTTTAAATGTATTTGAAGAAAAAATTAATTTAGTAATTTGGAGTTCTACATTTTGAACCTCATTATTACTAGTAAAAAATATGTAAGTAAAATTTTATTAATTTTTTGAAATATACCATTTTTAACATAAGTATGTAGTAAGAGCATATTCACTTTAGAAAACTTCTTTAAATGTTGTCATCAGTACTATTGACTTTTGGAAATTGGCTTTTGATAAAGCACAAGCAATACCAAAGTATTTTTTTTGTTAGAATACTAAACTGAAATTTATTATATTGTTAAAACCTACCCATAACCAATTTATCACAGAAACTGATGCCTAAAGCTTAAAATTAAGTTGATGGAATTAAAAAAGTTGAATTGATATGGATACTTATTTTTCCATTGAATAACATATATACTGCATGCACAAACATTTTCAGATAATTAATATAGTAGTTGATGGAGGATAAAAATAATTTTGTTTGTAATTATTAAAGAAACAAATCATATCATTTTTCCTTATTCAATCTTTTTTTTTCTCTTACGAATAAAAAGCAAAATGATTGAGTAAAAAAAATGTGTTATAGCTCTTATTTACATAAATAAGGGGAAAGCAATAACGTCCTTTTCTAAAGAACAAGGACAGTATCTAACACTGCTGATAAAAAAAGACAGTATCTAACACATTTATTTATTTTTATCGGCATCTAATATATTTATATAACACATTTATATAAGTGAACAACACAAAATAAACAATTTGTTTGAGGGATTAACAATAATAAATTTTTAGTTTACACGTATTAAAAATAATTTTAATCCTTATGTATAAAGAGAGGGGGGAGAGAATTATTCTAGACTAACTATTGTTTCAATTTTCTTTTCTTTCTAAACTCAACTATTAGTTGAATTTTTTAATTAATTATACAAGTTATTTTATATTAATTATTTTTTAGTTCGTGTCTATAATAAAAAATTATATATATATATATATATATATATATATATATATATATATATATAAACAATAAAAAACATTAATATGAAGCATATAAGAAATATTTCAACTCTTTACAAAAATAAATCTATATAAGATTTTGGATGTATTGAACAAGTAACGTCAAACACATCATTTCTACAAATATGTCATATGTCTTTATGAGTTATATTATCAACATTATCCCTTTATGATAAAGTACAAAAAATCAAAAAGTAATTTAATATAAAAAGATCAGCCTCCTAAAATGCTCATAAACCTCTTTTCAAAATGATTCAATGATCTATTGATATCCTTCATTTTCCTAAAAGCCTCAAAATGTTTCATGGTGTACCTTCATGGAGCATGTTATAATTGCACATTTAATATGAAAAGTAGCACTAACCAGCCAAATTGTATCTATGATTTATCCTGAATAAGAGTAAAGGTAAACAAATATGTAAGATGCATCTTGTTTTTCAGTTCCGACATAATTACATTTCTAATCTGTTAGACATTTTCTTTTCAGTTTGGTTACATGTGCTTAGCCAGTGGATTTTAAGCACACTCTTAAATTTAGACACTAGTCATAATATGAAAACATTGTGTTACTATATTTCCTTCTTATCTATACCCATATTTTAATCTTTTGAATCATAATGAAAATCTCTACAACATCACATTTCCTCATCCTAAAAATAATGATATTTTTGTGATTTTAGATACATCATATAATAGCCACCAACAAAGATTTTGAGATATAATTAATTTTTCTGATACCGTTAAATCAAGATTAAGAGAATGTTCCTTGACTATGTTATAATGTACATGTTGCCTACTTAACCACGTATAAGTCTTTTTCTAAATTTTACTTGTTATATCACAAGTGATATTTTTGTAGTTTTAGATGCATCATATAATAGCCACCAACAAAGATTTTGAGATATAATTACTTTTTCTGATACCGTTGAATTAAAATTAAAAGAATGTTCCTTGACTATGTTATAATGTACATATTGCCTACCTAACCACGTATAAGTCTTTCACTAAATTTTACTTGTTATATCACCACAAGTGAAAAATAAGTGTTATATTTTCATTATTTATATTACATATAGCACAACTTTTATGGATTAGTATTTTTCTACTACCTAACTTATGATATGTTGCAATCATATCCTTCAAAGCTTTGTGTATAAAACTGGGTAGAAGGTAGTATTTTGGTTTTTCAGAGTTTATTATACACCTCCCTCTCATGTTCTCTGGTTTCATTTTTTAGTATCTTGTATGCCAATCTTAAGTATATATAGTAAATTATCCTCACTTCTGCACACCCACCCACTCATCTTTCTTATTTCTTTTCATTATACATCCCTGTAAGAACTCCTTTAACATTGATTCCTTCCAAGTAAACCATTATCTTCTCTGACAAAATGTAACCCATTTGATCCACTTTGAACAAAAACCTAACCTACTTATCATATACATTAGGAATTCCTAATTTCCAGTATCATATTTCTTTTCAAAATTCACCTTTATAATTAGGTATTCCTCCATTTTTTTCCTGCTTCATTATGACTTTATTGGTTAGAACTATACTATTTATCATACCTCATTACTCTAAGGAAGCAAATTTCTTTAACATATGTGATTATTTTATCTAACATTCTAACTAATTCCAACTAAATCAGATGTAATCTAGCATATTTTCATTGATTTCACCCTTTTGTGTCTTTCTCAACTATTACTAACGTGCCCATTGGGACAATGATCACCTTGAAACATTCCCAATCCCAAAGAGATAGAGGAATACCCCAACACCTTATCCAAACCCTTCTATTGTCCAGTACTGTGTGACCTCTCCATCTGGTTATAGACACCAACATAGTAACTAATCATATTTTATTCATCGAGAAGCTTTTGTAATTTTCCTTCTTTCTCCCGAAATAATATAAATAATAGTATAAAAATTGAATTTCATGTCTTAGACATAGAAGTTACACCATTCATTGAAAGTTAGATACCTTTGGATCCTTGATCAACTAACTTATTATCCAAAATCCTCTACGGCTTTGTATGAGAACTTTCTATCTAAGATCTATCTTGAACTATTTCACATTTACAACTCTATATCATTAAACCTGTTATTATTAACACAAGAAAAAATAGGGACTATAACATAATAACAAGATTCTAAGTAATCAAATAGATATTTCACATTTACATAAAAACTTAATCACGATTTTCTTTAATTGATATATAATTGTCCCACTTGGATTAAGGGTGAATTTTAGATCAAAAATAAAATTATGAAGGTATAAAAAGTAACTCACTTATTATGTGGACTTTTAATAAATGTGTGCGCATTAGGAAAGGTTCAATTTAAAAGTTTAAAAATTGTAACCCACCTAATAATCTGAAACTCTCTCTAGTCATATAAGTTTTTATTAATTTGTTAAAATTTAATACTGATCATTAATAATAATTAAATTATGTTTACATTCAACACATAAATACAAAATAAAATAAAAATAAAAATACAGGAATATGCAATATGAAAAATTATCTTTTATTTTATAAAGTAGGTAAAAGAACCTTGTGAGGAAACACTTCGATGACTATAACAATAACTTTTTAAATAACCTTTCGATAGATTGTTGTGACAAAAAAACCTCCCTATTTTAATAAATAGATTATATCTCCAATACAAACTTCAATCTATCAATTCAGACCATTTAAAACTAACTTATCAATATTAATGATGAAAATCCATTTCAAATCAAAGCAGATACACTAAATATATTTTCTGAAATTCGGTAAAAGAAAAAAAAAACGTAACGGCAATTGATATTTTGTTCGACTTATCCTAAAAGTCTTCGGCATTGAAGTTTCCGATACATTTTATATCATTTCTGGATATAAAATATAGTTACTGTTGTTTTTCACTTTTAACTGAAGAGGTTAGGCAGGTTCCATGTTCTAACTTTTCATAAAAAATGTTAATTGAATAGTTAAGAAAAGAAAAAAAAATATGATTAGAATAACTTTACAATGACAAGTTAGAAGTAACATTGAGCCTAAATAACATATGCAAATAAGTTCATTAGATCAGTCTTTAGAAAAAGTATTCAATTATATTCAAATATTTGTTTTATATTTTAACCAAAGTGTGGTACAAGAATTAATTATATATCATCTTGAATGTAAAATGGAAAAAATTTCTTCAGTTCCCACCCTTCTATTTTAATTATAGATATAAATCAATACTTTTAGTGGTCGGAGATAGAAATCATTTTCAATTTTTCAGTTTAATATTTTAATGTTCTCCAATATTTATGAAACAATTGATGAGAAATGACAGTTGAACTATCTAGAAATTTCACCAAACTCTAATTCATCCTTGTTAATTAATGAAAATTTTCAACTTCTTAATTAGAAGTCAGACACCTTCCCATAACATCTAAGAGACAGAATACTTAATATATATAGTTAAAAAAAAGTCATTCCATTTACTCTTCAAACAAATAGACTATCTACTGATTTAAATTTTAGAGTTTTTTAATACATTATTATATGTAACTGGTTATACGTATTTATATATCATGAACAAAATAATTCATAAGAAAAATCTATATGCCTTCATAACAGTTTTACGACCAATACCTTTCTTTTTATAAGAAAATTAGGTGAGTTGAATATCTCAAACACTCACAAAACATATCTGAATACTCAAAAAATATTTATAGATTATTTATCACCAAATAATATTTAAAATAAGATCCTTAATAATTGGATCAACTTTTGCTGGTGTTATTATTTTTAGTTTACAATCCTATAATTCTAATTAATATTAACTGTATAAGTCTTGCAGGGTACAATTAAACATATAATTCATTTTTGAGCGATAATTGACAAATTACTTTTTTTTTTATCAAACACTGAAACAACATACGACTTTATTTATTATTTTTTTAGTTCTTTTCTTTTTTCTAGTCACTTATAACTCAGATAAAAGTAATAAAATAAGAATGTTGTTAGTGTTGAGATTGTAATGGGTCTTTATTTTTTCATATTCAATCAGCATTCTAAAAACTTATTAAATTGGTGTTTATGTTTGTAACCATGATCGATTTAATATTATTCGATTATAATAGGTTAGTTGGATTCGTGTACAAACACCATAAAAAAAATGATGAAAAAAATTTACAAGCACCATATACAAATATGCAGCTATCACAACAAAGGAATCTGGGACTGGATAGTTGGTCATTTCATACACCAAAAGGACAGCTGCATTCATGCCTATATAAATCGAAGAGGGTTTTTACATATAATTTAATGCTGATATTATTTTCAGAAAATCAGAAACATATTTTCTTTGGTAGATGTATAATTGGTGTTTCTCTTATTAAATTATATGTTAATTTTCAATGTCAAATTGTTATTTTGTGAAAAAACTGTATTTCAAAACTATATAACAGTCTTGATAAACCCTTATATTATAATAGGAAATGTACCACAATGAATTATTTTATACAGGTTTTTATATAAAGGTTAGGATAATTTTATTACTTTTTTTTAATTAAAATTTTTTATTACGGATAAAAAAAAACGTGTTAGTTGATTCATAAACGAACACTAACATTAATAACATATATGTATAAAATTTAAATCAATAATTCATTGGACATATAAATGTTAAATTATATGTTTTTACCTGGATTCAATATATCATAATTCACTTGTTAGTACAAATAACCATAAAAGTGAAATTAATCTTTCGTCCATCAATTAGGAAAAACTCATAATAAGATTCCTTTTTTTTAATAATAGATTTGATGAACATAAAAAAAATCAAACATATTGTTGTTCCTCTAATTGGATGACAGATTTGCTGTCCAACATAATCTAATCCATTAACTAAAATATTCAATTACAGACCAAATACTATATATGTGTGTCCTTGCAAAGGGTACAGTAGTCCATTTAATCTCCAACTGTCCATAAATTCCTCCCTTTCTCCTTTATTGAAAGGGTACTTGTAATGTATAAGGTATTAAAAAGTTCTAGGTACATGTTTTAGAGAAAAATAAATATAAAAAGGCGACATAATATTTTGATAATATTTTATACATAATAAACGATATTACTCTGATTTACACAGAAAAGGTAATCAAGGAATGCATATTTGATGTAAACGAGATTATTATGTAACTTACAAAGAGAAACGATCGATCTTGAAGAAGAGTGTTCCAAGAGATAATTGAGAAGTTGGAAAGTGTCCAAAGGTACATAATTGTTGGGAAAGACATAGAAAAGAAAGTAATAGAAGTAAGTAGTTAGAAAGTGGTATGAAATGAAAAGTAAAAGAATGATCGAAAGTTGTTATATGAAGATATAATGAGGCATGTATAGATAGTGGTAGATCTAGAATTGGTTTGGATGAAGGGTCCCCCACCCTAGCTATAAAAGTAGACGTTAGGGCTAATTAAGAGGAGGAGGGGTGTTTCATTATTATCTTTATTTACGATGAACATAAAGCTAGCAGATTGTACTGTAAAGGTCCCTTTACTCCTCATGTGAGCCTTCCATTAATTACCCCAAATTAATTGGATCATTGGTTTGGACGCATGCACTGTCCATCAGTGATCTATCCAAATCATTCTATAATTGTACTAAACCTCAACATGGACCACATCCCACACCATTTCATACATAACACCTTTCTTTACTTTCTTTCTCACCATAACACTACTCAATTCAATTATTATTCATTATATCAACAAAAAATCCAATCAGAAAACCACTATTATATATTCCACCACTTCCCAATATGAGTTGTTACTGCTAAAGCTCAGCAACCTGTTAATACTATCTTTTCCTAATCGCCAAAAGGAAAGGAAAGGACTCTTTCTTTCTTTTTTTTTTTCTTAAATAACTGGATTTCTATTCTGAACATACATTCGAAAGTAATTAACAATAATATAATAGGCCTGTATAAAGGTTAATGAAGAGTGACTCATCCTATAAAATCAAACTGCTTCAAAACACAAGTTTTAGGTTGACACAGGTTAACCTTTACAGAAAATTTAATATATCAGACAAAATTAAAACGCCACACCGAAAAAGGTTTAAAATAGGTTAAATGCCTAATATCGTGAGCTCATCAGGGTTGAGAATTTTGAGTATCAACGTTACAAGTTTTAAAAAAGGTAAAAGTAAAATTATAAGCCACCTTGGCAGTGTTTCTAGTTATATAATGAAAACTGGTGTAGTTTCTTTGTAAAAGAAAAAACAATATTTTAGTATATTTGCTTACCATCAAATATACTAAAATAGATAAGAGGTCTGCACGCAATCTTGCGAGATGTGAGACAGAAATATCGATCCCGTATATTAAACAAGGAAAAACATATTAGGAACTCAGTTTTGTTTTGGAAAGAAAAAGTGAGTTTAATTTAGGTTTATTTATATGAAACAAGAGCATGCATGATGGACCATCTCAGGTCGGAAAATTGGAGAGTCCAAGACAGAAGCAATAGAAAAAAATGGGAGATGATATGTGTAGGTTTGGCTGGTTTTCGATGTTTATTATGATGATAAGATAGGATGAGGTGCATGCACATTAAATGTGGCTGAGGACCATGCTCGATATGCAGAGAGTCCTTGGCATGGTGGCCCGGTAATATATAGCAAGTGACCACTGACATAAATACACTCACACAGAAGAGGCGTAACCCTTTTGAACATATTGATTGGTGGCTTACATTCCTAGTTCTAAGTGCAGCCCTCCCAAATGCCAAACCCAAACTAGTTTCAAGTTACATGAAGATCTGGCTATCTAGTTACCTATCTCCAACACCATCCACATGTCTTGCTATCTTCCTCTTCTTTTGTCTCTTTTTGTTTTATTGCACCAAATTTGAAAGGAACAAGAGAATGTAATCTGTACGAAGTTTCTCTAGTGGTACCATACATGTCGTTACTTTGGGATGTACGTGGAACGTGGTGGTCTCGTTTCAAGTGTCCTCGTGAGTTCAAATTCTCCTCATTTTTGAATCACAACTACACACTGTTTCTATATGAACTTTCCATCACCAAATTTCACTGCTGCCAATAGTAAAGTGTTAATACATACACTATGCATACACTGCTGCAACAGCATCCTCATACAAGCACAACAATTACTAAATCACTAGTTGTCTTTAAAGATTTCAAAAGTAGACAAAACGTGTCCTTGCAAACTTCTTTTCTGTTTTAATTTATAAACTATTGTCTGTTGGATACTTATCATTTAAATTCTAACATAAACAGTATATTGAATGAAACAGAAAAACACAAATTTGGTCGTTCAGAAAAAAAAAAAAAAATAAATTGAAAAAAAAAAAAAAAAAAAAAAAAAAAAAAAAAAAAAAA
>Ga0209700_106184_pt1 | contig 18952 bp, 11 predicted proteins | sample SiratroredBW_FD_187528 | JGI IMG/M metagenome (GOLD analysis project Ga0209700, IMG submission 187528) | Root nodule microbial communities of legume samples collected from California, USA - Siratro red BW (SPAdes) (version 2) | ecosystem: Host-associated > Plants > Roots > Nodule | place: USA...
CTTTTTCACCATTTCCTTTTTTTTTTTTTTATTTCAATTATTTCACAATGTGGTTCTTAATGTATATTAATTAAGGCGTCAATGGTATGCTAATGCCACATTATTAATTTATTTGACTCTTTAGTTTTCTATTAGCGATTATTCTATAGGTGTTGTTGGTGTTGGTGTGAGTTAACAATGGTGTTTCCTCGTGTCATGCAGCTGGGAAGTTAGTCAACGACAAAATACCTTGGAGAGGGGATTCGGGTCTTAAGGATGGGAGCCAAGAGAAGCTGGATCTCTCAAAAGGAATGTATGATGCTGGGGATCACATAAAATTTGGTTTTCCGATGGCTTTTACGGCGACGGTGTTGTCATGGGCCATTCTGGAATATGGAGATCAAATGGATCACGTTGGCCAGTTAGACTCGGCGCAAGATTCGCTCAAGTGGATCACTGATTATCTCATCAATGCTCACCCATCTCCGAATGTTCTTTACATTCAGGTTTATGTCTTTTACAACTTTCGTTTGATGCCACCTTGCTGTGCAAGATGTGAATGCATAAGTTTATTGCCTTTTCTGCGTGGGTACTCCATGATTCTTTTAGTGTTCTGCGTCGTAAAACTATAGGATCTGTTTTTTTTTTGTCCTGACCTGATATAACATTTGACTTTGATACGTTCAGTGCTATAGCTTTACACAGTAAGTTAGCTATGTTGTGCCATCTGTTTGAAAAACGATTAAATGTTGTAACTAGAAGTGTAAAATATTTGTTAGTTCTGATGGTGATGCAACATGTTGATTCCTTGGAGAGAAAATCTGCGGCATTCACAGTAATTGAATTTAAAATCAAATCTACATTGTTGTTCTTCCAGAATCGCCTTTCTATTTGTAAGGTTATTGGTATGCTTGTGGTATTAATCCTGTGACAGGCCATGAAATTGGATAAGGGATTTTGTACAGGGCAGGCTATCAATTTTAGATTTTTGTGACTCCCTTTCTTTCTTTTAGTGTTGAGCCACTTCATTTTTTTGTGTATTAGGACTATCAAGCCTTTAAAAACCTATTTTTAGGTTAACCTTTTCTAACTTGTTTGATGTATTAAAATCACCATGGCAGGTGGGTGATCCTGTTGCAGATCACAAGTGTTGGGAAAGGCCAGAAGACATGACTGAGGCTCGACCACTCATACAAGTGAATGCATCTTATCCTGGATCAGACATTGCAGCCGAAACTGCAGCTGCCATGGCCTCAGCATCTTTGGTATTTAAAAAGACTGATTCTACGTATTCAAGCACACTCCTTAAGCATGCAAAGGAGTTGTTTACTTTTGCCGACAAAAATAGGGGATATTATAGTGAGAGTATACCTGAAGTCCAGACATATTATAACTCAACTGGATATGGTGATGAGCTTTTATGGGCTGCTAGCTGGCTCTATCATGCTACGGGTGATGATTCTTACCTTCAGTTTGTGACTGGTCAAGATGGAGAAGACTATGCTAATTGGGGAAGCCCAACCTGGTTCAGTTGGGATAACAAGCTTGCTGGAACTCAGGTATGAATAAAGGATAATGATAGATAGTACAAATTTGTGTTGCCAAAAAACTGAATTACGCACTCCTCGAGTGATTTCTATCAAACTCCCTCTGTTTTTTATAAATTGTTATTCAAAAAATACTGTTTGAACATGTCAAATTTCACAGAAAGAATCTTCATACAGCTCAGTAGAACTAACTAGAAAAAGCTCAATCGTTTTTTCCAGTTTCCAATTTGTGATTTGATTAACCGGGAAGGACAACCATTAGCGTTATGAGTGTGTTGTTATAGAGTATGGCTTTTCAGATTTTATTGCAACCTACTTACCTGCACATCATGTAGAAAAGACACAATTACCAGCTTAAATTTCTGTCTTATGAACAGAGTTGAGCTAAATCAAGAGTCTTGTGGCATTCACATTTTGAGGATCAAGAATCTAGTTATAATAATTATAATATTACTGAACAAAGCTGACTTTTGCTATTCACATATATTTCCTTTAATAATTGAACCTTGTTTGTGCAGGTTTTGTTAGCTAGATTAGGCTTTTTTAAGGCAAAGGACATTTCAAATTCGTATGGCTCTGGGCTCCAAAGTTACAGGAAAACAGCTGAGGCTGTAATGTGTGGCCTTCTTCCGGATTCTCCAACAGCCACAAAAAGCAGAACAGATGGTAATATTCCCCTTGAATGCTCTTATGATTAGATACATATGCCTATAATCTTACATTTCTTTTTTTCCAGCACGTATCATTTTTCACATGTTGACATATATCTTCGTTAAATGCCGTGTGCCCATGCACTAGTCTTCTACTTGAGGGATCTAGAATGAGTCAAATGTTTGCAACCTTACACCATGAGCAGCCAGGCTGTTTACAATATTAGAACTTAGATTAGAATGCATCATGGTTTTTAAGATGCAACAGTACCTCTTACCCAAGGCTCTCTGCCAGAGAGTTTCTGATTAACTAAATTAAATTATAGGCAGATTTCTAATAATGGGCATGTAGGCTGTTTTCCATTGCCTGTGATGTTGGAGTTAAGAAATAAACAAACTGAATTCTGAATATAGATAGAAATAATGTCTTTTAAGCCTGATTTGAGTACAGACATAGGGTTTCCCCAACACAACGAGGGTTTTCCCCTAACACACCAACTGTTTCCTCCTTACAGGGGGTTTCCTTCATAGAAAGAGATGAAATAACAATTACCCCTTAATTCCCTTTTACCAGTCTACAACACAACTCTATATCACATTAACTGTTGCATCATAATCTGTAATTACCTGATCTAAAATTATTATAAATATAACTTCCTAATATAAAACTACTTAAATTTTAACCTATCAATGCCTCCCAATACAATATCAGCCCTGTCCTCAAGGCTGAAATAGGGAAACTGTTCCTTGCTGATCAACATTTCAATTTGGTTTCATCAATTCAACCCCTTTGGATTCTTGTTCTTCCACATCATCATCCTCCCGAGTTATCACACGTGACTTCCTTTGAAGACATCAGTGAAGTGACCGAATGGTTGGCCACATGGAAAATGACCTTTTCCCCTCCTTTTAACATTCTTTTGATAAGGTAAAAGCTAGTGCCACAATTTTTAAACAATTTACTGCAGCAAAACACTTGAACTAAGGAAATAAAAAATTATTTATTGATAACAATCATACCAATAACATTCTCATCACCTCTATTTGTAACAATCAAACCCTTAAAATAAGAAAATAAAAGTATGTTGAAATGAATGAGAAGATTCTAAAAATATTTTCTCCTAATCACTATGGAGATATTGAGAATATTTTCATCATGATAATATGCTATTTTTAACATTCCCCTTCAAGTTGGTAAGGTGAATATTGATTATTTCCAACTTTCCTACAAGATTCTAGGATATGCCCTAAGGAAACCCCTGGTGGAAGTGTCCATCATCTAAAGGTTGTAACCGCATGAACTGTCAAAATTATCTTTGATGAAATATCTGTCAATTGTAATATGTTTAGTCTTATCATGTTGTCCTGGATTATGGACAATGCTTATGGATGATTTGTCATTATAGTACAATTGCATAGCGATGTCAAGCTTTGTTTGAAGGTTATCTAGTATGATTTTCATCTAGAGTCCTTCACACATCTTGAGCAAGGGTTTTAAATTCAGCTTCTGCACTAGAATGAAATATTCTATCATATTTTTTGCTTCTCCAAGTTACCAGACTTCCTCCAAGAAACATACAATACTCAAAGATAGATTTTTTGTCAATAATAAAATCTGCATCAGTATCTTTCTTCAGGTCAAAGTGTCTTCTTTCCTGAATGATAGCTCCTCTTTTGGTCTTGAATTTAAGTACCGAAGAATTTTGTCAACTACTTACATGCGTCTTTCTCTTGGATCATGCGATGTACGGTCTCGTGTGTTATAGATAAATAAATTTTTCTATCAATCTCTAATAGTGGGTCTTTTTTATAAGAGGAGTCTCTTTACTTTCAATTTTATGATTTTGTTTAATTAGAACCCGAGGTTCTACATAAAAACTTACCTGTTTCTTTGAGGAGATTAATTACATATTTTCTTTGAGAGATGAAACTCACATTTCTGGAGTAAGAAACCTCTTTTCCAAGGAACTATTTGAGTTTTTCCAGGTCTTTTATATCAAATTGAACTGCCAATTTTTCCTTTAAAACCATTTTTTACTTATTTCATCATCTCCTACAATAATTTTATCATCCACATTGACCAGTAGTAATGTGAGTTTAACTGTAACAAAGTACTTTATGAATAAAGTATGATTTCCTTGACTGTGCTTGTATCTTAAGGAAACTATTGCTTTCGTAAATCTCTCACACCGTTCTTTTGGAGATTACTTAAGACCATATAAGGCCTTCATTAGGAGACATACCTTATTCCTTTCACTACGAGTTTCAAATCCTAGAGGAATTTCCGTGTATAATTCTTCTAAAGTTCCATGAAGGAAGACATTCTTCACATTCAACTGATGTTAGTCCCAACCAAAATGAGCTGCGAAAGCAAGAAGAATTCGAACAAAGTTTATGTTTGCTACTAGAGCAAATTCTTGTATTCAATTCCATAAGTTTGAGTATATCTCTATGTAACCAGTCTAGTTTTATATCTGTCTATTGTCACATCTGCCTTATATTTCACTAAAAATATTAAGCTGTAGCCTATATTCCATTTGCCTCTTAGTTTGTTAACAATCTCCTTTGTTGAGTTTTTTTTAATACATTCATCTTTTCTCCCATGGCTTGAGTCCAATGTTTACTTTTTATGGCTTCTTGGACTAAGGTAGGAATCTATCTGGCATAATAAATTTCAATGTTTATTAAAGAAGTTATCAGTGTAAGCATATTGAGAAATATGATATTTAACACATGATCGATTTCCCATTCTCAATGCAATAGGTGAGTTTTGAACAACAATTGCCACCTTCATGGATCCTTACCTTGAGTCAAATAACTCATCTTCCTCAGAGACAAAGTGGGTTGTTTCTTTCTTTGATATTTTTTGTAAAAGAATTTGTCTTCTTCCTTAACGTGGGTTGGTTCGATCCCATTTTTGGTGGAGTGTAGTTGCGCTTTTCGTGCAAATGAAGGCCATGGACACCCTGACCTTTGGCTTAGTCTTTTGAATTTCGAAACACTTTTACATGCTGACCAGTCATCGAATAGAATCTTGCCCATCGAAAGTGGGTACTTATACTTTTTGAACTGCATTTTTAATTAAAAAATCTGAATCCGCATAAGGCTGTATGAGTGAGTGTTGAAAAGCCATTGATCATTGGTTGACTAGTTCTAATTAGTTTAGAACTTCCTGGATGCTATTGTCTATTAATTGTCTCTTTTTGCTAATCCAAATCCTTCTACCATGGTGTAATGGTATCCAAACTGTCAAGCCTTTCTCTCATTTCCATAAATCTGTGAATGCCTTGAATTTCATCTCCCATTTTTTTCCCCTAATCGTTGTGGTGAGAGTTGGCTCTTAACATCTCCTTGACATTCATTTCCTCTGCATGCTTTTCCGATGCTTCCACTCTAAAGTTGTTGTTCTCAAGAAATAGACACACTGATTTCTGAATAAAGATAGAAATAATCTGTTTTTTAGGCCAGATTTTAGTACGAACGCAAGGTTTCCCCCCAGCACGTAGGTACAGGGTTTCCCGGTATTAAGATTATAACTGCTTGAATAGACTTGGCCTATCATATGATAATCATTGCTCCTGGATAGAAGTATTTTTGATGCTATATGTTCTGCAATTAAATTGTTACTTTTCTATAATACAGATGGTCTTATATGGGTGAGCGAATGGAACTCTTTGCAACATCCTGTTGCATCTGCATTCTTAGCTGTTGTTTACAGTGACTATATGCTAACATCGCAGACACCAAAACTAAAATGTGATTCAGATTCCTTTACCCCATCAGATCTTCGAGACTTTGCCAAATCTCAGGTATGCATGCATTATTATTTGCACATAATATCTGTTTGGAGTGATCCATGCTCAAATATAAAATTTGTGTAATACTTTTAGGCTGATTACGTACTGGGCAAGAATCCTATGGGTATGAGTTTCCTGGTGGGCTACGGAGATAAATTCCCGAAATTTGTGCATCATAGGGGTGCTTCCATTCCTGCTGATGCAAAAACTGGCTGCAAGGATGGTTTCCAGTGGCTTGACTCAACTGATCCAAATCCCAATGTAGCTACTGGAGCACTTGTTGGTGGACCCTTCAAGAATGAGACTTTCATTGATTCCAGGAATAATAGCATGCAAACAGAACCAAGCACGTACAATAGCGCTGTCATAGTCGGTCTCCTATCAAGTTTAGTCACCACGTCTTCTGTTGCTCAATCCTTTACCTAAGCTCCTCAACTGCACTTGTTCAAATAGGTTTGTGTTTTTTGTAGCTTTATTCATTTTCCGATCCTGACAAATGGAAAGTGTTGTGAAAAGCATGAAACATAGTATTGTAATGATTGCTTGATTGTATGAGTGTAAACCATGAGGTTTGGATAGGTTATCGTGAATATGTACGGTTGTAGTTTGCTTTGGCATTATTAGCTCAGCAGGTGTGGAGCTATTTTCTTGTAGTTATTTGTAGAACACATTTTAAAAATTTATTATTACTATTATTAGTATTACGTCTGCCATTATTCTTATCATTAGACTCTGATCATATTATTGATCTTTTGTTTCGTTCTGTAGTACGAGTACTTTGTTTGACACGACCAACTCTCGACATGGTACATTTTGTTGGCATCTACAAACTACCTAGTCCGAACGTTGCACATGATCACTTGCCTATGCAGTGATCCTTTATTGTTCAAACAAGATTACGAGGAGAGGATAGGACTGTATTCTTTTCCTTCATTAACGGAAAAGTAACAACCTAATAAGAAAATAATACTACTAACTTGCTTCACACTACGTTGGTACACATAACCTCATGTTAAATTTGCAATTCGATAATCTGTAACTAGTGATAAAATCTCTACAATTATATTTAGTGCATTCTACAAGGTTTTATGTTACTCGGAGGTCGCACTGTATGGGAATGGTAGATGAAATGAGTATTTCAAATGCAATAAATGGTAGGATTATATACTTTGAGGACACTCTTTTGAACACATTATTTTATCGTTACAATCGAAAATTTTTGTAGGTCTGATATCCTATTTAATGAATCTCATGATCTTTCAACTGTTAGTAAATTTCAACCAATAAAAATGAGCTTGGAGAAAAAAAAAAAAGAAATTGATAGTTTGAAACATTCCTAAAAAGAAAAATACCTACTTGATAATTCACTTTAATAATATAATAAAATGTATTAGTATATTACATTAGAAAAATAAAAAAGAATGTAATAAAATATTAATATTTTCAATTATCAATATGGAAGAGACTTAATGGAACTTATTTTCTTAAAATTTTGAATTGAAGTAGTATTATAAATATCAAATCTGCAATGAATTCTTCTCGAAACATAAAGTATTTATATATTTAAATCGACAAATAGAAGTCAAGCTACTAAAATGGACTAGTATCCTATAATGTTTGCGATTTTTATTTAACCAAATCTTAATCCTAACTAAAATAAGAGAGAAAATTTTAAAATTAAGTAAATTACACAAAATTTTTATAGTAGAGATTCTCACAATAGAGAATTCAAACGAAAATTGAATTTGTCTCTACCAACACGTCTTGATCGTTTTGAAATGAACACAATGTACACCTCAATTAAGAGAATACGTTAAATAAAGATGACCTTATAGCTAAATGAAAAAAAAAATAAAAAAATGTAAATGAAAGCATTAAAAGAATTTGAGATTCAATAATTCATATACACAAACATACGAATATCATAACATTATAATTATATATTCAAGTGAAATAAAAAAATACATTCTCTAATCTACTATTCCAAACAAACTATTTACTATTAAAATCACAAATACGAAGCCTCTGATTTTAATAAGCCACAGTCGTATTTTTTACAATTTTCGATAACTTTAATTAATATTCCAATGCTGAATAGTCAATCTTACAGAATGGGAAAAGGCTGGATTGTTGTGGTTTTTCAAACCAAAGAAATGATGGAAAAAGACAATGGCGGAGGTTTTAAAATCATAGATGGCGTAAGATGAAGTTGAAGTGGACGTTAACATGGTGCAGAAAAAGTCAGATGGAAACAAAAATCCAAGCTAGTAGCTTCTGATTTGAATGAATAAAGGGAGAAGCAGACGAGAATGTTTACTTTTGGGTTCAACAGGAATTGCTGTGGCAGAAAGTTTCATGTGGCGACCCCAAATTTTAGAATTTTAGCCAAGAAGTCCAAGCTCAAGTTCGTGATGGTCGCCAAACTTTCAAAACGCCAATGATTTTGTTTCCTTTCACAGAATTCAGAGGCTATGTACATTCAAACATGCTTTTGTTGTATACCCATTGCATTAATATTCCGAATGTCGACTCATTTTGACGGTAGAACTTGTGTGAAAATAGCAAAATCGGAAGCCAAGTTTGAAGCCCAAAACACATTAATTAGTGAAAAGTAAGGAAAAGCTAAACGCTGATTCTTTTGGTGGGGCATGGATTAAATTGATTAAGCACTATAAGCTAGGTATTAGCAGAACTTAAACAAGAGTTGATGAATGTTATAATCACTTTCTTTTGGTTTGTCTTTAATCTTTTTGACCAGGAAAGAGGAATGCACGCAAAAAAAGAGTTTTATGAAGGAGGGTGATGCTTATCCAATGCTGAAAAAGAGAAAAATGGGAAAAGGAAAGTAATAGAAAGGTAGGCCAAAAGGGTTTTTTTATTTCCTTTCCATACTCATCCCCTTCCTTCTTAGTTCCCCATTCATTCCAATAAACAAAGAATCGCAACGTGACCAGTTCCCATTCATTCTAGTACCCGAATCCCACGTCCACGTGGTCATGCACCCACAAATTATTGCACCCTTTCTTCATCTTCGATACTTTCCTCTTTGTCTTTCAGATATACTGTTTCAAAAATTTTGCTTTTTATTGTTCCTTGGATCATCAATTCATATCTTTGCTATTTGTTATTGTGTTGAATAAACACCATACTGAGACACATAGGTTAGGAGATATCACATTATGGCACCGACAAGAGTGGTTAGAGAGCATCCAATGTATAAAGAGCAAGCGGTGCTGCTTCATCTCAAGTTCACAGTTACACACTGTTACCAAAACAAAGTTACGTAAAACTTATAATATAAACATCACACCAATTGATGTTACGTGTAATAACTTTTTTTTTTTTTTAAACTTTTGTTTTGCAGAAAATTGAACTTTTAATTTTCACTTAGATACCGATTGATAGATTGATTGTTTAGCACCTAATCAAAAGCTATGAGGCTGGTTACTCAATGTAAATGTTTCTACATAAAAAAAAAAAAAAACATAACAGTTTAAAAATGATGATTTGACCCACTTAACTACTGCCATCACATGCAATAATTTCATAAATTTTTATTTGTTAATTTCAATAATTTATAGTTAACTCATTCAAATTAACTACTCAACCTACTAATTTTTTTTTGGACAAACTCTCCATAAAGATTTCTATAAAAAAAATAAAAAATTCTTCATAAATTAATCTGTACAAAATCTTTTATATAGTTTTTAAATTTTTAGTTTTTAACTTGTACATGAGTTAATTTTAATATATAAAAAAAATTATTTTATTTTTCTTTAAAAAAAAATCTTTTAAATACACGAGGCACCTTGTATGTTGTCCATTGAGTACGGCCAATAATAGGTATCCTTTCGGCACTTCAATTATTCAAGATTCATCAACACAATAACTTCATCTATGCTCCAAAAATGGCTGCTTCAATTATGAGGCTAAAGTCTCCAAAATGTTCCAGATACTATGTTGACAAAAATAATGATGTAAGCCACCATGAATTAACCATGATTTAAGATTGTTTGTAGTTATTTGTTTTATACAGTGATCATCTTTATACTTTTTGGTGTTCAATTTTGAATCAGAACTTTATTTACTAAATTTTGAATTACAACTTTATTCGCTACAGTTATTTCGACTGAATCTGATACGGTTAAAAAAAAAATCAATCTAAAATGAACACAAGGTGCCAATTTCCAAGCAGGAACAGCTTTTGTTCCAAACATACGAATTGGTAACTTGGAAAAAACATCGATCGGAAGAAGTATTGTAAAACGAGTTTAACTTTTTATGCAGTTCAGTGTAAAATATGGTTAGAATGATTTTTAAAATAATAAACATAAAACAATAAACTTGTTAAGAAGATTATAATACAACATGGTTATGTGATATCTATATATATTTGGGGAAGGGGGAGGACCCACCCTTTCCCCCTTTGAATATACTGCTGCTGCCTATTCCCCGTACCCCTTATAGCTAATAATAGGATCTTCTCTTTTGAGAAGAAGGGATGAGGTTTTAACTCTTGGGATACACATTATTTGTGTTCTGATGGTAACTGTGGTTGAGTTATCTCATTCGTTCATTCATCAAATGGGTGGGCGTGGGTCCATCCCTGAGGGACCCTAGGGTTGGTTAGAATAAGTTATCTACAGATTTCTTTTTCAGATATATTTATATATTTATTTTTCTTTTTTTTTAAAATGGCTCTCCATCCTAATTCACAACCATCACATTCTATAACTAAGTAATCAGAATCTAATGGTAATGATAATTCATCAAATGGGTGGGCGTGGGTCCATCCCTGAGGGACCCTAGGGTTGGTTAGAATAAGACTCAGAAAGTGTGTCTTTTTTTTTCTCAACGAGTAGTTGGCAAAGAAAAAAAAAAGAATGGGGTCCTGTCCCCGAACCCACACATCAAAAATAACCCTAATCACATCGTGCACTGGAACCTCATCATGTGATTCACGTCAACATTCCAACCAATTTTTATTTTTATTTTTCTCACTTCTTCTTCTCTCTAATTTCAACGTGTCATCATTGTTCTCCATCCACAACAATCTTTCCATTAAGACCCGTATTCAACAACTGCTTAATTATATTTATATCCGAAACTTACACAGAATTACAAATCACCGACACAACACAGAACACGGAATGCATAGTATATATCTATATATTCATATCTTCTTCGACCATCCAAGTCAAATTCTAATGCACAATTAGTTGGTAGCTAAGAAATCAAAATACATAGTGGTTTTCTCAGGCGTGAAAGCCAAACAATCAACAAAGAAAATTACACATTGAAGCTTAGGCAAATAAATTACAAATCATGAGATCCAATCCACAGGTCATGAACTAAAAACCTATTCTGTGGGACATTTTTAGCCGAGGTTATACTTATACACTAAATTTAAAATTAACCTAGGTTCTTCTTGGTGCATTAGTTTTGTTCTATTTTTCAGTCAACGCGAAATATCTGACTTTGCAGTGTTAACTAACTGTTGCTCCATCTCCCAACTTAGCTTGGGGGCCACGCCACAGTGCTCGGGGACATATTCCTGTTCAAAGTGGAAAATCAACGGTTCAGATAAATTCGATTCCACCCACCACGTTCTCCCACGTGTGCATATATCATAGGCTCTACCACTTATTGGAATGTACCATAACATAACAATTATTAAATTCTTATAATAATAATAATAATATTGTTATTATCATGTACCTCAAGTTTGCACATGAGGTCTTGGGCAGTTTGGGCAGAAACAATAATGTGACGGGCAGCAGGTGTTACGAAACCTTCGTCCACAGCTTTGTCCATGAATGCCAGGAGCGAGTTGTAGTACCCATCCACGTTCAACAATCCCACCTGTAATCAATTCACTCCCATCACTTTTCTTCCGTTTTCATTATTAAATAAAACTATTACTTAATCAATCTTAATTCCTCTATTTTTTTAAAGTACATTTTTTTCTCTTTTAACATTGTTTCATCATTAGTCAGCATTCAGCTTCCAAAATAATCATCAACCTACTTCTCTTGTTTGAACCGTAAACACCATCATTGTGTCTTTTTCTTTGACTTCCTCAAATAATGCCCATTTATTACTAATTAATAAACGGCTCATTTCGTTAAATAATTTGCTTGATGTATTAAGTGACGTGAGCATCTAAAAAAATACTCTTTCACGAGGAAACAAGGCTTTTTTTTGTATAGAACCTAAAAAATTTACGTTTTCAATACTATTATCTTATACAAAACACTTAAAAATATCTTCTTCTTCTTCTTTTTTTTTTTTTATTTTTTTTATTTTATTTCGGAAACCTTACCGGTTTGTCATGGATACCTAGCTGAGCCCAGGTGATAATTTCCAATAATTCTTCAAGGGTGCCATACCCACCTGTTGGAACATAAATTTTGGAGGAATTATTATTACTGCAAATACTAGGAATTTCATAGGAATCACCGCCAGAAGAATTGGAATTATACAACACATACGGTTGACAGTTACAGAAACAGTTATCTCGGGAAACGCTTTCGATTTCGCAAAGAATGTCAACAGAGGATGAGAAACTATAAATACATACATATAACCCTTATTTTTTCGCAACCAAACATTAAAAAAATTGCTTGTAGAATTTTTCAGTTAATAAAAATTATTGGTATATAAAACATGGATGGGAATAAAAATCAACGAAAGGGGTGAGATAATTTGAGAGGTGACTGTAGGTTGGTTAAGAATGTTACTGTTTGAAAAGCAATAATAATAATATGTAGCTATCCATAGAAGTGGAAGAAAAGAGAATTTGAAAAAGAGAAAGAGGAGAATATGAATATTACGGGGGGAAAGAAGAAGAGAAGAAAACCTGGCAGTGCAATGAATGCATCGGCTTGTCGGGCCATCTCTGCCTTGCGTTGGTGCATGCCCGATACAGCTCTCACTTCTCCAACACTCTCTCCGGTGATCTGAACACATTATTGAACCAAGTTTTGTGAATTATTCCACTGGTATTATTTTTTGTGAAAAGAAAAAGAAGCAAGTTGTAGATAGTACTGTACCTCTCTTGCATTAAGTGTCTTTGGAATGACCCTGTAGCAGCGAGAAGATTCATGAGCATATATAAAAAAACAGGAAGAAAGAGACAGAAGAAGGGAGCGGTGACTTACCCTAACACGTGGCGTCCACCATCATACACAACTTGTGAGATTAGACCCATCAACCCTATGCTTCCTCCTCCATAAACCAAGTCAATCTTCCTCTCCACCTACACACATTTTATTCACAACAAACCATTTAATTCCACTCATATTCCCATCACATGCAATCATATCTTTAAAGCCTAATAAATATTTTCTCCTTCGTTCTGCTTTCAAAGTGTAGCATATATACGATAAAACATAAAGATTGTAACAAATATATATACTTGCCAGTTGTTTTCCAAGTTGAACAGCAGCGAGCTGGTAGCTGGGGCTTTTGCCGGGGCTGCTACCACAGTAAACACAGATGCGTCTGAACCTAGACTTGGTGGAGGGTTCCATGAATAGAGGAATTGAAGGAGAAGAGAGAATAATATTAGGTAGTAGGGTGTTGTAAGGGAAGGAAAGGAAAGAGGAAGAGGGAAAATAAGGAGTCAGCAATCACTGAGAAGGCAAAAGTGAAGGGGAATGAGAATTGGTGTCATTGGTTCTCTTTATAGTGACTGTGTCTCATAAATAAAGATGAGAATGAGAGTGCCATGCCACCCACACATGACATGATAATATTGAGCATATCATATCAATCTCCCCGTCACATCTCACATCTCACATCTCTCATCTCTCATCTCTTATCTCTCATCTCCTCTCGAGACATATTCTTCCTTGAATCTGATTGACACTTCCCTATCCCTTTTCCTTTTCTAGTTCTCCGTATATTCCTTTTCCAAATTCCATCTCTACATTTCTTCTACAGTTCTCAAATTCCATAATTCATGCGCCTACGTAATCCTTTTTTTTAATGTAATTTCGTAAACCATTTTATCAGGTTTAAAAAAATACAATTCCACGCTTTCATCAAATAAACAAATAATGCCCTTCCACCTCAATGTACAATGTCAGTACGTCATATGTACGACAGTTTCCTCATATTAATAACGCGCATATATACTATTAATTCAAAACCTTAAAATTATGTTATGATATCTTTGATGCAAACAAAAAGAAATCTATTTAGCAGTTCGTTCGTGTTAAAAATATCTCTTGTTAACAAAAATCGTGCTAGGGCTGTAATGGTTTACAACCTTTTTTTCTGTTATAATGAAAAGGTGACATCATGCACGGAGACACACTGTACCTAAAAAAACTTCATCATATCATGCTATTGCAGTTTCTTTGCGGTTCTCATATATTTGTACCATATCAAAGTTCAGTGACCCTAAATAATTGTCCTTCTCCACCGTTTTCCTAAAAAAGTAAACGCAGGATGATCATAACCAGGCTAACCCTTCCAAATATAAAAAGTAAGATATCACAGTTGGTTCGATTAAACAAAAACGCTCCATATAAAATAATTAGGTGAACGAAAATATAAATTGACATGACTGTTAGTTTAATTTTGGAGGCACAAAGTATTTAATTTTTGTTTTTCTTTTTTGCTGGTACAGCACATTTTGAATTGTTTAAGAGTTTGAAAACCTTGATGATGGGGAAAGTATGAATATAGGAGTCCCAGTACTTGGGAGTTATATAAGCACACGTGAATGTCACGTGAACTCTCGGATGTTGTCTGTCCGGCCCGTGATTCGTGAATTGCTTGGTGTGAAAACAAAACGCAAAGGAATGGATAAATATTTAGAATATAATTTAACTCTTCCAATCATTTTTCTAAAGGACACATATTAAAAATAACTCCATAATTTTTATAATATTTCCAAAAAAACATTATTGTAACAAGCAAATAATGTATTCTATTAGATAAGTTTTGTTTACTAATCTTTATTAACACGTATAGTTAGTATCACTGTGAAAAAACAGTTCTATATTTGCAAAGTATCCTCTTTTCATAAAAGCATTAACAAAATATTTAACGTCAGTCTTACGTGTTGTTGTAACTATAATTGTTTATGGATGAGTGGAATTTTTTTTTATGGACCTACCAAAAAGATATAATTTTATATATTTTTTTTTTATTTTGCAAGAATGATAATAACAGCTGTAGCGGTTGTTACATGTAATACAGGACCAGAGCTACTGGGCCTGCCAGATTGCCTATCAATCACCATTGTAATAATGCATAAAAGGGACATTTCCTAACAAAATTAAAAATACTAAATCCAATTCACATGCTCTTATATCTACTCAATTAAATATAATATCTTCCATCACATATTATCTCTTATCTGGAGAATTGTTATTCGTCTCAAAATTTGTACGTTTTGAATTGATGAAATATTAATAAATTTTAATGATAATTTTGCAATTTAGGTAACCAATATCATTAATGATGATATTGTACTTAATTTTGTCCATGATGGAAAGAAAAGGTGGTAGTACTTTGAAGTTTGAAGAACAAATGAACAGTGGCATGTATCGCTTTGTCAAGCACCACTGCTGAAATCGGATACGTTTCTAATTCAACCTATTTATGTACCTGTCATTTTCCAACCTAAGTAGCAAAGAATGTTTTACTAATATTCCATACCCTTTTACAATTTCTTTTTCTTTTTTGGTCGTAGCCTACCGACTTTAGACATATTCACCGTGGATCAAATGAGAATAAAGTTGATGATAGAAAAAATGAAAACAAAGTTTCAACTATTATCGCGTACTAGCCACTCTCTTTGCATCTCTAATTTCCCATTTGCACTTTCTTAAAACTGGTTTCATATTTAGAGCTTGGTTTTTCAATTTACATGAAAAATGTCTCACAACCTTTTTTACTTTCAGCCTTCTCAATCATTTTTAACCCGTTTAAAAAGATTCTTCATCTGAAATAAAATGAGCCGCAATTTCACATTCACATTACAGAAAACTTTCGATCAAATTTCTAAAGCCCAACATAACTAAAGTATAATTTACACTTTTTCCTGTTCAAACTGAAGAATTTCCGTACAATAAACCACTACAATAAAAAGAATTAGCCTCCAAACAAAGTATCGGCAATGTAATACGCTAACAGGACGTATTTAATATTGACCAAACCAATGTTAAAACAACACAGAATATTTAAAATTATTTTTAATAATCATAAAAATATTAAATATTTTTATTATGTAATACGCTAAATATAAGAAAATATAATAAATAAAAGATATTACGTCACTTTGACCAGTTTTAATTAATTTATTAAGTCGTTAGTTTTTTATTTGAAAAAAATCATTATACCGAATGGTTATTTAATTTTTAATATAAGAACGAGTGTTAGTTAAGCTAAACCGACACTAACTTATATCATATTAATTAAAAAATATTTTAAATGTCGGTGTAACATCCTCTAATTTATAATGTTGTTGTAAATTTCTAAAGCCCAACATAGCTAAAGTATAATTTACCTTTTTTTTTTCTTGTTCATACTAAAGAGTTTCCATACAATAAACCATTACAATAAAAAAAAAGAAAAAAAAAACTTATACGGAATGGTTATTTAATTTTTAATATAAGAATGAGTGTTAGTTAAGCTAAACCGACACTAACTTGCTATCATATTAATTAAAAAATATTTTAAATGTCGGTGTAACATCCTCTAATTTATAATGTTGTTATAAATTTCTAAAACCCAACATAGCTAAAGTATAATTTACCTTTTTTTTTTGTTGTTCATACTAAAAAGTTTCCATACAATAAAGCATTACAATAAAAAAAAGAAAAAAAAGATTAACCTCAAAAGAAAGTATCGGCCAAATCAATTCTACAACAACACAAAATATTTAAAATTACTTTTAATAATGTAATATTGATTTATATAACTTAATTTTCCACAACACCTATTTCTATGTACCGGATAACGACATTGCTAATCCAATCAACATTCGCATCTATAAAAATTGTGATAAGAATATGAGAAGAATTCATTTTCATTTAGCCATAATTGATTTTGTTTTGTGTCTCTTTTAATAATTTGAATTTAATTTTTTTATCATAAAACATTGGAATATTAATCACGATCTAAAGACATTGAAGAAAAAAAAAAAATAAGAATGAGAAAAGATTTTCAATTGTTATGAAAATTGATATATTTATTCTGTGAAAGAACATGTTCTACTGATTATAGCTTAAAATGTTCTACTGATAATTGTTTGTTTCCAGCCTGAAATCTTAATCTATAATCATTCTATCTTGTGTTGACTAAGCTTGAAAGATTTTAAATTGTAAATATTATGCTGATATTTGTTCTTCTTCGTAGCTTGAAACCTGAATTTATAGTGATTAGAGTTCTGAAAATATAAAGGTAGCTTTCTGAATTGAATTATTTATCTTGTTTTCATTGCTGATTTAAATTTAGTGAGTTAGTTCTTTCATAAAAGCTTTAGTAAGTACTTTACTAATGCTATAATTTATTATTATTTAAATCTTTTAGTGCGGGCTTAGCTAACGTTACTTTTAAATAATATATTATAATATTTTTCAGTTTAGTATCAATTTTAACCATAAGTTAATTTGATTCTAGTTTGAGATTTATTGGCTGCAAGTCCGACACTATCTTTTATTTAGTGTCGATTTTCCAAATTTACATTGCTTTTTAGTAAATTCTAACTTACATTTTCCTTGTAGTGAATTAAATAGGGCTTGATATTATTCATTTCATTTTTTTCCCTTAAGGAATGCTAATGATAACTTTCTTTTGAAAATCTATATTCACTATATTACATACTCCTTTTACTAAATATGTTAAATATATATATATATAAAAACATCTTTCTTATGAAATTATTGGGCCTATAAGTAGTATTATATTATAGTTAGAAATACATTATTTTTAATAAAACTATTTACAATCAAGATTCTTAAAAATGAATGTATTGATAATTGAACAAATTAAAGAAAAATCATCACTAAAATGTATAACTTTACCGTCAATAATTAGCATAAATAAGGATCATTAGAGCACCTCTATTGCAGGATCCTACATTGGATTGGATCATAATATTAAAACCTGATTTTTATAATAATTTTTTATTAAAATATGTTGTCATGACATAAAAACAAAATCTTCGTATGAATAAGAAAATATTTGTCTATTTTTAAAAAAATATATTTATATCGACAGCCAACTAAAACATTAATGAGAATATGAATCTTATAAGACTATTGTATCTAAATAAGAATAACAAAACATTATTAAAAGTAATGATATGGTATAATAGAACTCAAAAATTAAATTAAAAAGTATAAGTTTTAGGAGGCTCTTGCATTGGAGTAATATTATTAACACTAACAACCTGGTAAATCTATTTGATAATGCACAAACATATTGAGAATGTAGCCATTAATAAATTTGGCTGTCTATTTTGCTTTAACATATACCAAAATCATCAAACTCAATGCTAATATACATACACTTAATTTGAGGTTGTTCTAACAAAAACATATGAAATATTTTTAAAAAATAGTATTTTAATTAGTTCTGATTTAGAAAATATATGAAAGAGATTTGTTATTCCAAAATAATATATATATATATATATATATATATTATTTAATTTTCTTATTTTTATTTAATGTGAAACATCCATCTAAATTCTTAACAAGCTTATCTATTTTCACATTATGTATTAGTATATATTTATAACAAATTTTCTTGTGAAATTAAATATGCACGCCTACTAAACATCAATCTTTAAGAAAATAAATTCTTACTCCACATTTATGACTCATAATTTGTCGTCTTTAAATTTTTTCAGTTAGAGTTTTACAAATTAAATTTATAAAATTGTGTATTTTTTTGCTCAAAAGGTTGGTTCTTTATGTACCTATGCTAAATTGAAAATATAGGATAGCTGTGTCCGAGT
>Ga0209700_106185_pt1 | contig 18950 bp, 8 predicted proteins | sample SiratroredBW_FD_187528 | JGI IMG/M metagenome (GOLD analysis project Ga0209700, IMG submission 187528) | Root nodule microbial communities of legume samples collected from California, USA - Siratro red BW (SPAdes) (version 2) | ecosystem: Host-associated > Plants > Roots > Nodule | place: USA...
ACTCAGAATAGGTACAACGATGGCAAATCTGAGATTTAAGATTGATGGGAACAATCAAATCACCCCGTGCTCAGCTTTTGTAAATAGCTTGTCTTTTTAGTTTTAAATGAAGAAAAGAGTTTAATGCCGTGACACTTATATATACAGTTTTTTAACTACAGATTATATGTGATGATTAAAGTCAAACCCACAATTTCTTTGAAATGATTAATAGAAAAAGGGACAAATAAACTTGTACTGATCAAAATAAATATTAAATTTTATAGATCAAAATAAACCTAGAGTTACATAAATGATAGGAATATCTTTTTGTTAACAGGAAAATTGTGACAAGCAACCATGCTTCGCTGACTATCTTGATTGTAAAAACATTATCAACTGCCACTAGCATTTAAGTAACATTCAAACCTAGCTATTGCAAGAACAAACAAGACAGTGGAATAAGTTACCCAGCTTCCGATATTCATATGGCACGGTTTTTACACCTCAAACATACATGTAATAAAGATATTATATGTACATCGTCATGTACTCCATATACGAGAGAGGGAGAGAGAATGAAAAGAGCCTACCTAACATATATACAATAGAAAGCTGCAATTTGTCATAGTTGCTAGGTTGAAGAATTTGTTGAGTACAGATTACTTTGAAGAACAAATGGATATGGGTTACAAGAAAATAACGTAGTTACACCTTACTTTGGGGGAATTGAAAGATTGTTCTCAAGCATAAAGGAGAGATCATGCATCTGTGACATCAGCATCTCTATGTCATCTTTTGACCCCACTGCATTGGAAACATCTCCAGAGTTTCCTCTCTTCACATCCTCTTCAGCCACCCTGAACATGCAACAGATGCAATGAATTTCCATTTTGATAATAGAAAATGTCACTAAAGAATTAACGTTAGTGAAAAGAGTGTTCAAAACCCACATCAATTATCCAAGGCATCAAAATTGTAAAACTAAAGTGGGGTATCTCGGACATATTATATCTAAAGGAGTTTCAATGGATCTACAAAAGATTGAAGCCATTTTATAGAGGCCACTAAAAACTCCTAAGGTTTTTGAGAGGGTTTCTCGGGCTCACTGCATACAATAGGAGATTTATTTGTAATTAGGGCCAAAGAGCTCGACCCAACTGATTTGTTGAAAAAGGAGAATTTCAAGTGAACAAATGAAAGTGTTGAGGCTTTCAAAATGTTCCACCAAGCTGTCACCACAGCTCGACTTTTGGCATTGCGAGAATTTTCAAGGCCCTTTTCCATAGAATGTGAAAGGAGTTGCAGCTGTTCTTACACAAAATAAAAGAACAATTGCTTATTTTATGCCGCTCTCTAAATCTGTTTACAAGAAGGAACTAATGGCCCTTGTGTTAGCAATTCCACATTCGAGACCGTACCTCTTGGGACAGATTTCACTGTATACACTGACCAAAAGAGCTTGAGATACCTTTCGGAACAGAGAATTATAACGCGGAATCAACAAAATTGGCTAGCAAAAGTTTTTGTGTATGAATTTGATATTGTTTACAAGGTAGGAGCTTCAAGTAGTGTATAATGCTTTCGGCCAGATATTACAAAAATTGATGGAGGTAAAGGAGGATCCAGTCTTGTCTAAATTTTACAAGAATTACAAGCCAATCCAGATTTTCATTTGCCGCACACCATGGAACAGGGTAAGTTATACTATTATAAAGGGAGGTTAGTCCTATTAGTTAGTTTAGTATGGATTAAATAAGTTATTATATGAATTGCACACTTATAAAGGGAGGTTAGTCCTATCAGTTGGTTTAGTATGGATTAAAAAGTTATTATATGAATTTCACAATTCACCTATAGGGCGACACTCAAGTGCCCAAGGCATTGATGTACTACATCTGGACAAGCAAAAGAGACATCGGTCACTCGAGGGCTAATATGATATAATCCTCTATACTCATGTACTACTCCAATCATTTATCCAGTGTCTCAATACTCAACAAGAACAAACCATTAACAAATAGGACAGAAAATCAAGAGTGTGAGTAAGTTTGCTAATAGTGATTAGATCAAAAGGACATCCAAGAAATAAATAAGATAGAGTTTAAAGAAAGTTGAGAGAATGGGTTTATCCGATGCCCCAGACTTTTCTGAAAGTTGTCTGCAAGAGTAACAAAAGGTAGAGAGTTCGAAAAGTTCAAGCAGGAAAAAAGTAATGTGTTACCAATCATGTGATTTCAGGCACCAGAATCAAGTATCCAAAGATCCTAGATACGAGGACCGAGAAACAAAAGCTATAGGATTACTAAATTGAGCTGAAACATATGATACAGGTTGGTTGGCTTCTCGGAACTTGAGAAATTCATGACACTCAACGTGATACCTGAAGTAGGAGTGGCAGCTTGGCCACATTAGCTTGTTGAGACTACTGGCGAGCTTTGGTGTGACATTTTTCCTCAACATAACCCCCACAATCGTAGTAGTTGCAATGGGTACAACCGTGACAGCCTCCATTACAACCACCACAATGAAATGAAGCTATGGAATCAAGCAGTGTCAAACAAAGCCCAAAAGTGGTTTGTCAAAGAAAGAAAAGCATAGCGTGGAGGTCGTCGAAGAGTGCGTTGCCAGAAAACATTAGGCACTAACTTGAGGGAGGTGCCCGAGATGGACGCATTGAATATAAGCAGCACATGCAACAGAGTTAGGCAGCAATTCTTGCACAATAGTGAGATGCCAACTTGTTAGACAGCTAGATCCGCATGGGCAGAATAAGGGGTTGAAAGTTTATTATATTAGAAAATTAAATAAATAAATAAGGGGTTGGGTCAGTTAAGGTAGTTAGGAGGGTAGGAGGTTGTTTTGTTTTGGAGGTTGGTATATTTAATGAGACCAACCTTGGGGGAACAGAGTAGAGAATATTTTTGTTGAGTTGTGACAGAAATTAGACCTGTGTGAAAGGAACCATTGTTTCCTTCGTGTTGTTGTTTCATTCGGTGAAAATTTAATAAAGAGACAATTCAGTGTATTCTTGGGTGTGGTGATCTAACACAACTCCAATGTTTTCAGCTTATGGGAAAAAAGGAGGGCTTAATGGTGGTGAATGGAGGATTGTAGCAGCCACGTGAGCAATAAATTGCAGAAAAAAAGAAATATAGGGAAAAGGAATCCATGATACCATAAATAAAACAGGCTTGTCTATTGTTGCGAATTGTGCGTTTAATCACATGTAAGTCCTTTATTTATAATCATTCAAAGTATAACATATGGAGACCTATTAATGGAGAATATCCCTAATTATCAGTTGTACACATTTCCCCAATTACTAAGATCAAATCATATCTTTTACAAACAAGAAAATATTCTTGATTCAGTCATGGAATTGGGTTTACTTAAAGATTAGACTTCAGACAAACTTCCATGTCAGCCAAGTATTGTGGACCTTATTTGGTTTTACAACAAGTTGGACCATTGCCATTCAAATTACAACTTTCAAAACAAGCCTTCATACATCCAGTTTTCCATAGCCTATAGGAGATCATGAATCAGACTTTCTCATCAGTGTTGCAGGGAACAATAGATAATTATCAACCTGTGAAGATTTTAGGCACTAGAACAGTGAATGCATTGGGTACAGAAATTCCTGAGGTGTTGGTGCATTGGCGGGGCAAGTTGTCAGAAGAAACTGCTCGTGAAGATGTTTCCTTGTTAGAGATACAAATGTAAACATTCAGCTTTTCAACTGAATGTTAGTTGTGACTTCTCTTTTTAGGGTCAAATAACAATCAGTTCTCTTTTTGTTAATCTTATCTCTCATGAAATTTCTGATATTCCTGAATTCTTAATCAATTTCCAGATTTCAACCTTGAGGACAAGGTGGCTTTTGAGGAGAGAGTATTATTAGGAATGAACATAGGGAGCATCTAAATGGAAGAAAAAAAAAAACTTCTACAGGTTTATAGAAAGAAAAATAGGGGAAAGGATGAAATTGTAAATAATAGTACACTGGGTTAAGTTGTTGGTTATTTCCATTAAGTCTGTTGAAAGTCTTCTACATATAGAACTTCTTCCTCTTCAGTGTTTTTTCCAGAGTGCTTTTGTCTTACTGGGTTTCCCGTGTGAAAGGAAGAGTGCTCAATTTGGGGGTATACTTTGTATACCTTGGTTCTTGTAAGTTTTCTTGATAATCAATACAAATTATACAGTTCTTTTTTCTTTCTTGTGTGTCCTTTTGTCGTTCTCTGTTAGGAATCTGTTATCTTCTCTTAGTTCAAGAGATTCCAAACAGCCTCCTTAGAGGATCTACATTGTGTAGACATCCCTTTTGTTGAATTATACAATTAGTACTAAACTGAGTGGCTTAACTCAAACTCCTATTGGCGTTGGAAAAAGTCTCTGGTCCTAAAGGTGTTGGAAAAACACTCAAATCACAGGGTACTCCGAAAGTGATTGAATTGAACTACGCATAATTACATCAAAAAATTGCAACTTACAAAATATCAAGTCTCACCTGTTGGAAGAAGTGGCTTGAAGAGAACCCGGTGAACTACCAAACTGTCCTGGAAATAAATCATGCAGTTGAATCCCACTAAATTCTATATTTTGTGAGTTGATTGACAAACTGGGTATATTTGTTTCGGAGGGCTTCTCAGCAGAAGTCTGATTTGCAGTTTGTTTCCAAACATTGCTGGAATGATCTTGCGTAGTGGCCAAGTTAGTAAAGTCATTCCAATCATCAAATGAATCAACATCACTAGTAGTCCTGGTATCATTTGTTTTGTTGTTGCTATCTTGCCATTGGTTATCTTGAGTCCAGTCAAAACTACCGTGAGAAAAAGCATTAGTACCCTTTTCTGTTTTCATGTCATTAAGATCCGCAGTAACTTCAGATGTCCCAGTCTGGCCAGTAATCGAAGAATTGGAAACAACACTGGAAGGATTATGTGAAATAGCTGAGCCAGTAAAATCATTCCATGCATCAAATGAATCAGCCACTTCATTAGTAGTCCCAATACCAGTTGCCTTGTTATCAATCCCCTGCCACTGGTCATCTTGCATCCAGTCAAAATTACCAGAAGAACCAGCAGCACTTTCAACTATTTTGGTATCATTATGATTCGCGATCACTTCAAAATTATCAGTCTCGTTCATTATCTCTGAGTTGGATACACCGAAAGAGGAATGTTGTGTGTTGACTGACCCAGTGAAGTCGTTCCATGAATCAAATGAGTCTACAGCTTCATTACCACTGATGGTATCTGCTGTTTTATTATTGCTATCTTGCCACTGACGTTGCATCCAATCAAAATCCTTGTTAGAAGAGCTATTAGCACCCTCCACTGTTTTTGTAGTATTATAATCAACAGAAAATCCAATATTTCCAGTCTGGCCAGTTGTATTTGAGTTGGTAACAGTACTCAAAGGATCTTGCGTGCTAGCTGAGCCAGTAAAATCATTCCATTCACCAAATGAATATTTATCTTCTGCAGTAGCCACGTTATCAGTTGTATTGTTATCACTCCCTTGCCATTGGTCATCTTGCATCCATTCAAGATTTCTACTAGAGCCATATTAGCACTGTCTGTTGTTTTAGTACCAATAAGATCCGTGGTCGATTCTGATTTCCCAGCCTGGGCATGTAACGTCGAGTTTGAAGTTCTCCATCCATCACCCTGAAAATAATCATGTTCTATGGATGCTGAGGGATTGAAATCGTCATTTTCCTTTACACCAGCAGAATCTTTCACGAATCCAGATGCTGTATCCAAATCAACATTAGAATGATCAACAGATTTGGACATTTCATGAACAGGAACAAAACTAGCAGATGTAAAGCTGGCCTCCCAACTGGAAAGTGAATCACCACTCAGATTTTCTGTAGACCCCGCAGCCACTTCTGAAGCTTGTACATTCTGAAATAAACTAAGATTTTCATTTGCTTCGAATGTATTATCTAAAGCAGTACCCACCTGTGTTCCAGAAGCCAAGTTCTGTTCAAACATATCAGAATCAGCTTCCTTCCGGTCAAAGTAACTATCAAGATCAACTCCAGCCAAACTTAATGAACTTTTTCCCTGAAAAGCTGCAGCATCTGAATTACTCAACTGAGCTATCTCAGCCTTGGAAGGCCATCTAATTTCCAAATCCAGCAGTTCAGATAGGGGAATCTCATCTTTTGATTCATTCCTTCCCCTGTTCCATTCATTTTCATCCATCACAGGTGCGGCCATCTCCTGCTAAACAATGTGCACAGAGTTATCACCACAATACATGAAACACCTCAATTTGTTAATAAAAAATAAAGACAACCTATGATCAACTTTAATACAAACCAGAAGTGGAGTTTTCCTTCGATAACCAATTATCACCTTTTAGACAACTGGAAATAAAAATATATGGAAGGTTTATGTTGGGAGGAAGTTAAAAAATAGAGAGAACCGTTGAGTATAGGGGTTTTGTTTCTTCTGTATAGGATCCCACAGGGTTGGTCTATGGGGAATTATGGGGGAGTATGTGATTTGTGTTGTAAAGTTGACAGGACATCTCCTGTGAGAAAGGAAAATTTTCCTTTGTTGGGATAGTGTACTTCTTGGTGATCAGTGCACAATAACATTCTTTTCTGTTCTTTTTGCCTACTTGTTTTTCTTTGTTCACAAGGTTAAACTCGCGTTTGTGAATTTTCACCCGAAGTTAGAGTGCATAACAGCAATCAAAGAGCAACTTGAACTCAACCTCGTCTAAAAACTACCTTCTATAATTTTCTTTATACTGGATAATAATCCTGTGAAGAAGGTACCTCTGTGAATCCATATTGGATTCCCAGGTTTTCACCTTGCAGCCTTTACTCGACATACATGGAAGTATCTAAGGTTCCCTTTCACATTGTATACGACTTTGACCAGAACAGAAAACAATACTAGACAGCACCAAAGATTTTTCTAAAAAGAAAGAGCAAAACTTAGATGCAGTTCTTAAGAGCTTTTAGTATTACTCTCCGATCGAAATTGAAGTTTCAACTTGAAAACCAACACTGACATTTAATGTAACCACTTATTACATATATTTTCATGGTAAAATTCTAATTCTAACAGAAAAACCACACTAAAAGAACCTAAAGAACTCCATCTAAGATTTATCTTAAAACAAATCATTGCCTAACAAACGAACTATCATTTATCTACTTCTTTTTCCTATTTGCATTATAAACAAAAGAAAAACTGATTACATTACGCCAAAATAACACCTATAATAATTTCCCATTTTGAGCATTAAGAACATTCCTAATAGTAGAGAAAACACTGAGATTGGTATTACCGATCCATCGAGCTTAAGGGAGTCGAGTAGCCACCCATAGCCAATGGTGCTCTTGAATTTGATGGGTTCAGGAGGGAGGTCCTTGCGGGAACTAGTGCCGCAAAATACGCAGACGAAAGATTGGACGTCGCGTATGAGTCTGCCATTGCAATTTTTACAGCGAAGATAAGACGGCGAGGGATCCAACTTCCCTATGGTTTCGGAGACAGATGGAAGCTTCGGCAGCGCAAGATTTTCCTCCTTCTCGGGTTCGTACCATGAGAGGTTCGCCTCTTTGCGGAGCAGAATCCGGAGCTGCTTAATCTGATCTAATGGCATCTCGAAAGCCATTGTTAAAGCTTTGATTCGCAGTGTCCTCTTTTTCTTCTTCTTCTTCGATTCAGTGAGGATACAAGTGAAAACTATTTTGGACATTCAATAAAACGAAAGTTCAGAATGGCAACTTTATTGAAAATATCAAATTTACGAGATACTTAAAACTTGATTAAGCAAAATTAACATGCAATACGACCCAAATACAGGACAAGGATGACAACATTGGCAACGATATTTTGATGGTGTAACATAAAGTAGCTTTTACTTTTGGTACATTAAAATCGTCTAGGTTCATACCACCTTTGTCAGCTTAAGCAACATGATTCAAAGACTATATATCATGTTATCTTGTTGCTACAAAAATGTTACAACATAGAGTAAGATAAAACTAGTTCAGAAAATTAAAAACAATTTCAAAACACAGTGAAATCCATAATGAGAATTTATTTGTGTCAGCAAGGGATGTTTCTGATTCAATTGGAATAAATGTTTTACATGGAAAGCCATTCAATCTGAACACAAAAACAAACTACAACATGTTTGAACATTTGAAGCTTTTCAAATAGAATATCAAACTTAACTCCAACCAAATCCGATTAAAAACCAATATTTATTGGATAGAATGACATTTTCTTGAAGTTTTGTTTTCCCTGATGATATTTTAAATGAACACTAATACATCAACACTTTTCAAATAGCACAACATCTCTTTAATGTTTTCTACAGTTTGATCTAATTGTTCTGCATATTTTCTTTAAAGTATTGCTCCTTTAGTTACTAGTTCATTTTTAATGCCACTGAAATATAAGAAAATAATTGTTTATACAAACCTGAGCTTGCTTATTTGGTTAAGGGTGAGATTTTAAATAATCTAGATCCTACACAACATAAAGGCTTCAAGCATCTTTAGTAGCAATGAAAGAACATCACTTCTTATAGTCATTGTTATTAACTATATGCGACAGCCAAAATAATTTATTTGGGGTATAATAATATAATGCATATATGGTTTTGTTTGGTTAATTTAAAAATGGAAAACCTAAAACTAATTTGAACTGAAAAAAAAAAGGTGGTTTTAAGGTCTTCTATTAATGGCTTGATTGTTCTAATTTTTTTTTATCAATTTAGAGTTTTTAATTATTGTTTCTTATCCACCAAAGCTCCATTTGCACTATCCAAGGCACCAATTGAAGAAGCAGTAATGTCAATGGATTGAAAAGTGTGCGTTTAAGTTCAGTTGAATGGTTTCTAAAAAACACCATTAGCGGTTTAAAAAGCATGGATCAGATTTGAACACCAATATGTAATAGCAAAACACAAAAACCAGTAAACATAAACAACAGTTGATATGGAATTTACCTGATTAAAATTTCTCCCAGATTTCCAGTATATTGTCCCTCAATGTACTCCTCAGTGTTTGCCAGCTACAGAGAAATTCACAGATGATAAAAAATTAAAAAATATATATATATATATGAACTAAGCCAAGAGGCTGAAAATATAATTATTATACCACTCGGCAATGCATCAACACTCAACCGCCACTACTCACACTCCGAGTCAACTCTCACAAACACGAGTAAAATCAATTTCTCATCCCCTTTTGATTTGGAAAAACACGAAAAACTACGTTCTGTTTATTAAACTATCAAATCTCTTAAACTACTGAAATCCTAAAAATTATTAAAGGATTATTACAGAATGAAATGCATGGAAGATGATGACCGAAAATGAGAGCAAGAAGAAGGTACTCACAGCCATAGTAGAACGTTATGATATGCTCTAAGAGATCGCAAGCGCTGAAGCCTGGTACTGGGAAGCTCACAATTATTGAAGAAAACTTTGGGCTTGTTATGGGTATTCATAAATATCTATTTAATTTCAAAATACTTGCCATTAATAATAAAATGACATTTTATTAGATTTTATTCCTTTGAAATACCTGAGCAATACACCAGAATCTTCTTAGTTCATAGTGCTATTTTTCACTGTATAAATTAACATAACTATATTTTGAATGTTTTAAGAAACTATTATTAAAATAAATTACTTTTCTCCAACGGGAATATCTTTTTTTCTCATCTCTTTTAACTTGTCATTTTCATCTTATACGACATGGTAGTTTAGTTTATGATATATAAAAGAAGGGGAGATTGAAGGTCTTTCCAAAACACTAAGCTAGGCTCAGTCAAAGCAGAAATAGACATTTCATTTGGCTATTGTTACATTGTCTACTACATTACAAATTCACAAATCATTTGCAGTATCCAACTTTATATGCTACACCTAGGCCTTCTACTTGGGAGAATCCAAATGGGGAAAAGTAGGAGGTAAAACAATGAATGAATATGTGGAGGTCATAAAGGTCCTCAGTGCCTATGTACAAATATATAATATGAATGTTATCTCATGTTGCAACACAAGGGTTTTCCTGGTGTTGCAACTTATGCCACATACAGGTCATTTGTCGTGGAGATTGGTAATGTGCAGTGTAGTAATCTTCAATGCAACCAAATTGGCAGAACTTCAAGCTGTGCACATATTCAACTGCTCTTGAACTGTTGAATTGTTCTACCCACATTCCCATGCTAATATCCTCCATTTTAAACAACTACAACACATTTAAGTTATCGTCAATAAAATCTACTCTTTATGTGTAAACATAAGAATGTGCACACACACATGGCAAACATAATCAGGGACAGGTCAAGTAATGATAATTGCAAACCTACCTTTACTCTGTGCTTCTTGAAGTTGGATACAATGAACTGAGCAATGTCTGAAGAGATTATATAACCTGGACCATTAGCATAGGTAGGATACTCTTCCTTTGACCATTCCTGGTATAGATATGAACAATAAGTTTAAAATAAAGCAACAAATGAAAATCCAAGGGTCACAGTAGCTTCAGCACACTGAAATGCAATCATGTTACGTCTATGTTATAACTCTTACAATCATTTGCCTAAACATAACATTGGTCACTTCATAGAACAATACTGAATATTCCATAATCATCCACTCAGAATTTCACAGCCTGCAGAAACATATTGTGCACAACTTCAGGTAATTCAAATGCACAAACTTTCATTCACATGTGAACAGAAAGAATATCCATGATCAAAGTATTAATAGTTTCTTTAATCACTCAAATATATCATTGGGGTCTCCTCTACAAGTTAAATCAAACTTTGACAGAAATTTCAGTAAGATTAAAGGAATTTAGACTTTTAGCCCTTGTATCAAGTATAAAGTAAATCATCATTGATTACTGTTCTCCATAACAGGTCTCAAAGAATGGAAAAAATACAAGAAAAATAGGTTTCTAGAGTTACTTTCATTTAAAATTTCTGTTTAAATATTATACCGTTGGGTTTGATTTTGCAGAATTCCAACTGTGTAGATCTGCATGCTATTAAAATGCCTGCTTTTGCTCTTTAGCAGTTGCTATTAAAATATACATCCTCTAATGATGAGAGTATCTGGTGTCATGATATGCAAGTTACTTTCAATGGAACTACCAAGAAAGAAGAAGCAACACAAACATGCCCCTGATAATTCCATCATAAAAGTGGCATACGCAAAAGTCAACTAAGCTTTCTTAACAAGACATTTCTCAATTGCTTCATCACAAAGCTCAAGAGTATTTTCCCAGTTCCCTTCTTCATAGTTTACATCAACAAAAATATCATATATCTCTTTTTCTGCAACAAATCCTTGAGTTCTCATCTCCTCAAATAGCTTCTTAGCCTCCACAAATTTCTTCCTCTTATAGAAACCCTTTATAAGAGCATTATAGGAAGCAGCAGTTAGACTAAATCCCTTTTCAACCATTTCTTTATATAAAAACCATGCCTCTTTCATATTTCTAGCTTTACAATGCCCTTTAATCAAAATATTATATGTATTATTGTCAGGCATCACTCCTTGAGCATACATCCTCTTATAGATCTCTGTCGTGGCACTCATGTTCTCTCTAATACAGTACTGCTTCAAAAGAAAATTGAATGTTGTGGCATTCGGCATTATACCTTTTTCTAACATCCATTTGATTAGTCTTTTACCATCTTCCAACATCCCTGCCATGCAAAACCCATTCATTAGCACATTGAATGTAACAATTGTCGGTTGAAGTCTTTTACCAAGCATAACCCACAGCAATTCATGAGCCTTAGCCATTTCACCCATCTTACAATAAGCGTCCATGAGTGTAGTATATGTAATAGTGTCAGGATAAAACCCAGCCAGATCCATTTCTTCCATAAGTTTTATGGCTTGCTCTATATTTCCTACCTTACAAAGACCATTGATTAGTGCATTATATGTGCAGACATTTGGTTGAAGGCCCTTCTCAGACATTTCTAGAAGAAGCTCATTTGCTATATCTACCTCACCACGTTTACACAGGCCATCAACCAATGCTGTATAAGTGACAACATTAGGAGTCAGACCCTTCTCAACCATCTGGTTGTGAAGAGAGAATGCATCTTTCATTTCTCCGGCCTTGCAATACCCATCTATAAGAGCAGTATAAGTAACTTCATCTGGTTCCAATCCTTTTCTAAACATTTCATAAAACAGATTGTGTGCTTCCACAACCTTTCCAGCTTCACAGAGTCCGTTTATCATGGAAGTATAAGTCACAAAATCAGGAACTATTTTCTTATGCCTCATTTCATCAAACAGTTTGTATTTAGCTGAAACATTCCCAGACTTGCCGAACCCATTGATGAGAGTTGTATACACCACATTATCAGGAAAAATCCTCTTGTTTATCATCTCTCTCAGGACTTGCTCCGCTTCAACAACTCTACCAGTCTTACAAAGAAGGGAAATTATGCTATTGTAAGTGTATTGATTTGGCTTACACCCCTTTCCCTGCAATTCTTCCAGGAGGTTCAAGACCTTTTCTATCTGTTCAACCTGACAGTATCCATTAATTATAACACTATAACTTACAACATCAGGAAAGCTCCCCCTAAACTCCATTTGTACGAGCAGATTATGCGCTTCTTTTAACCTACCCAATTGACAAAGTGAATGAAGAATAATATTATACGACATGGTGTTCCAACAAACACCCACTTCTGGATACTCTCTGAACACCTTAATTGCCATCTTTTTCCCATCAAAACCGTCAGATAGCCTAGCTAGAAACAAATTGCAAGAATCTACAGAAACAAGAACGCCGTAATTTACCAATTTATCAAACAGTTTCCCAGCTTCTAGAAGCAACCCTACTTCAACAAGAACTTGAAAGAACACATCAAACACAAAGGGATTTGCACCCCAATCCTTGTAAGTATAAATCAACATCTCAGTAAATTGAGCAAACGAGTAACCAACATCCAAATGAGGCTTTCCCCAGAACTCAAAAACAAGCTTGTGAGCCGTTCGCAAGTCCTTAGAAGCCACAGCAATCTGAACCACAATGCAAAGGGCTTCCAAAGAAGGGTCCCTCCGAAGGCGCACCCAGTTGAAGAAATCTAACACAAGTTTATAGTCATCCTTGATGTTCATAAGAACCCAAATGAAATAGTCAGGCTTGAACTTTACCTCAAAGGGCTTGAGAATCCGGCGAAGAGGCTCGGAGCGGCGCTGCTTAATGGTGGTGGAGATGTGGTGCACAAAGTCAGTGTCTTTAACCGAAGGCTTTCTTGGGGAATAATCAGGAAAAGGTCTGGAATTGCTTGAACCCAAAGAAGAGGAAAATTTCACACTGTAACATTTTGGACCAAAACCCAGAAATGGATTATGATAATTATAGCGTAAACAGTGGAAATAAGAGGAGATAACCGCTCTCTTCATGTGCACAAGGTAAACTCATCACACAAGTTTTGAGATTTCTCTTCTACTACGGAGAGGGTTTCTCATGGACAATTCAAATAAGCAAGCAACAAACTTTGGTGGGGTTTTGTCAAGGAACGGAGAAGCCCAACACGGTACGAGAATGTTGGGTCTTTATTATCGTAATTTTGTACGCGTGAAATGAAGATTAGAGTGAAATGAATGATAAAAGAACCTGAGAAGAAGGAGAAGGTGAATGGGAAAGCTCTGAAGTTTTCGTCTTCGTTCCAGGGGTGCGGCTATTTCGTTTTCCTTCGTTCCACGGTCCGGCTATTTCGTTTTCCTTCGTTCCAGCGGTGCGGCTATTTAGGAGTGCCAGTTGCTTACTGCAGTGACCTGCACTATATCATCCTCAGCGTGAAATGTCCAAAATACCCTTACGTTTTAATAATGAGAAGATTATCACAAACGTCTCTGATAAATATATTTGTGAAATGATTTGGTGAAATTATTTTACCACATTATAACGTATTCTGAACATAAACGGATCATTTTAGATAATTTTTTTATTTTTCTAAATCTAGACATAATTTAGATTAAGTTTTTGACCTTCTTTCACATTCCACAGTTTTTACTATGCAACTACACATATCCTCACTTAAAATACTTGAATTTTGTTTTATAGATGGAATATATTATTTTGTTTTATGGTTAGAAACAGATTATTTTGTTGGAATGAGATATTATTAACAAAATCGAATTATTTATATAATAATTTAGATATATCATTCAACAACTTAACTATTTTAATATTATCTCTAATTTAATATTTAGTTGGAACAATATCATATAACTTAATAACTTAATAAAATATAAATGTACAAATAATTATAACATAACTCTTAATAATTTAGAAACTGTCACTATAATTTAGAAACCTATACAGTAACATCATACCTATCACACATAAATTTATGTTAGATCATATACTTTCTATATTCATATATACTTTATTATTCATTATATCATATTCATTTATTAATTTGAATATCAAAGCATCATTCTGAAGTGAAAAGCTTCATCCCGTGTTATATTTTTCTACCATTGCTGGCTATAATTTACAGCAATATAAATAGAAATCACAACAAAATAAAGTTTAAAAGAAAAGATAAAGAAATAAGTTAAAACCCAATTATTTCGGTGAGTTTTAATACTCTCCAACAAGTATAGACAATTTTCTTGCAGCATATAAAATCATCATTGTTTGAAGGAGTTCATTGTCATGAATAAAAATAACCAAAGATAAAAAAAATAAATCAGCACTTGGACTCGGGGACATGCTTTATGATAAGAATATTTGTAAACAAAAACATTTGTCTTTATATCAACTTTGTATCTATCCAGAAGGTATACATTACAAGAAAAAAAATTTAACTTCTATAGACAATTATTCAAGAAACAGTTGAGATGAGATTAGATGATCGTTTCCATCTTTTTGAAAATGTTGATATCACATCTATAAAATTAATTAAAGTATTCTAAAGTTTATAAAAACACTATTTCTCAAGTTAATTATTATGATTGATATTATTTTGACATAAAACTAATTACTGTTTATTCTTATTCTCAACAATATTTAATCTTATTTTATAAATTAATACTTATCTTTTAACAAAATTTTTTTGTTAAAAACTTTTTTTCTAAGTATATCATTTTACTTTTTATTCATATTGTTTATTTCTTGATAAGATTATTACTTAAATTTAGTTAACCCAAATTAAACTAAAATTTAAATCTTAAGAAATTATATCAAATTCAACACATCTTTCTTTTCTAAACATATATTGAACTTTGACCTTATAATCTTAGTAATCTCAATTTAAATTTGTAGTATTAAACTTTTATGTAATATCAAATTAATAAACATAAAAATATCATGTTTTTAATCATATAAAGGTATTTTCATAAATCTCTCCTGTTTGTGGAATTAGTTGGATGTATTATTGAGAAAAAGTTACAAGTTCATAGTCATGCAGTTCTTCATTATGTCTGTAAAATATTCAAGCTCACAATTATTGAAGAAAACTTTGGGCTTGTTATGGGTATTCATAAATTTCTCTTTAATTTCAAAAGTCTTGCCATTAATAACAAAGTCACATTTTATTAGATTTTATTCCTTTGAAATATCTGAGCAGTACACCAGAATCTTCTTAGTTCATAGTGTTATTTTTCATTGTGTAAATTAACATAACTATATTTGTTTTGAAAAATTATTATTAAAATAAATTAGTTTTCTCTAACGGGAATATCTTTTTTTCTCATCTCTTTTAACTTGTCATTTTCAGGCCTTTTTGAGTAGCCCACTGGGCTTAGTTTGTGATTCTCACTCTTTTTCTCCTATTAGAGCATGCAGAAATTAAATTCTAAGATTTGTGTATGTAAACTAAGTTTTATGTTTGCAATTTGTGACAAAAAAAATTCCTGAAAAACAGTTGTTTTCTCGAATATATAAATTATAAATTAATAATTATTTTTTAACAGTTTTTTTACAGTTCGTTCACACTTTATGTGTGTAAAATAATATTTTTTTTCATCCAAATAAATTAAAATAGTTTCAAATTACTTTTAAAAAAATAATTCTGATTATAATCAATTATATATATAATTTTTTATTGAAATAATATAGAATTCTCACCTATCTTGAACACTCAACAAATTCTAATAATTTTTCTATATATATGTGAATAAATTAATTGATATGAGACTTTTAATAACTATTAAAATAGTCATTTAATAATAGTGATAACGTATTAATAATACATATGTCATTAAAGGAAAGAGATTTTTTATATGGTTGAGAATCGTTACTGTGTGTTCATATTCAAATAATAATCCTATTTGTAAGACACACTATTGTATGTGTCATAGTTTTTCTTCTTTCTTAATTTTTTGGTCAGTTTTTAATGATAATTATAATTAAATGATTGTTGAAAGTTACATGTTACAACATTATACTAAAAATGGTGCTCTCACATGTACACCTTTTTTATGTTTATTTTGTGTTATGGCCTGTAACTTGCATTTAATTATATATCAAACAAACTAATCACACCTTAATTAATTAGAATTTATTGTACACGCCAAAACATCACATGCACAGTTAAAAAATAGTTCAACAACATTTTGAATCCACATATACTTTACTTAATTGCATAATTAAAATCAAATTCATCTTGAATCATTAATAATCAATATATAACGAACTATAAATATAATTTAAGAACTGTAAACATATTTACATATAAGGGACATAACTTTATAAATAAGAAATTGTTAATGTAATGGTGTACTCTTCAATTATAACATATATCTTAGTTTTCAATTAATTTCAGTTCACACAATCATTATGATCGATTACATTATGTAGTAGTTATATTTAAACCCTTTGACTTGTTTATTACATTACAATTGAAATAAATATCATTAAATCAATTAATTACTATATAAAAATAAATAAATAATGTGATTAAAATAGCTTAACATACATCCATGAAACTTTATACAATATTGCACTTAGTCTGTTGCTCAATGTGTTATAGGCGAAATAAACACTATAAATATGTTATAAGTTGGAGATAAATAGAAAGAGAGAATAAATAACGCAAATTAATAAGAGAAAATTATAAAAAATGTGAAAAAAATAGAAAATAATATTCTGGTATAGTTTTAGAAAATATGTAATGACAATTTTTGTGATAAATCTTTGTTGAAAGTGCAAGTGCCTATGAAAATGAGGATTTTATAGTAAACTATTGTTGAACATATGAAATAACAATAATTACTGGACAATGGTCATTAAAAAGTTATATTTATTTTAAAAAATATCTCATGATCTCTTTAAATGGTAATAATTAAATATAGCTATTAAAAATTGTCATAAATATTAAATTTTATCCTAGCGTGACTTCATAATTTTTCAAATATTTTTAAAATTATATAACATTTTTTACCTATTAAAATTATTAATAAAAATTTAAAATTTAACATTTATTTTTATGAAAAATCTCGAAGATGAAATGAAATATTCTTCCACTAACTATATATAAAATATTTCTTCGTACTAACCATTTTTTAATTTGTCCCATAAAAACCTATATTAGATGTACAAATAATTAAGAATGCATACTTTATATTTTTTTAAGAAAAACTGTATTTTATAGTATAAATGGATAAGGAAAACACTTAATGACTATGCATTTACTTTTTGAATTTGAACATTAAAATAAAATTTAACATTCTATTCATTATCTTCGTTTTGTATGATAATGACATGAGTACCTTGCTGAATGTATGTTTGACTATGTTCTGTGTGTGAGAACTTTATAATTTGTTTTCTATTTTTATTAAATATTATATTTCGCCTGAACATTATTCTTAGCTGAATTTGTAGCAGTGTTCAACTCATATGATCAAACCGTCTATAAAGTTCTGCTCAAAAACATCGTAGAATTGAAAAAAAAAAAAATGGTTTTACAAAAGTGTATTGCCAATAGGGTAGAGATTGTGTTGGGTGTTACACAACCTTAATAATGCAACGACTCTAGTATCTCTGCAGAGACAAATGACACAAACTCCGCTTAGCATCGAATCCCAAAGTTAGGAATTTATGATCCCAAATTAGGTTGCTTGCTTTGTTGTAAAAGCCAATTGTCGCCTGAAAATTGAAACTTGGGCTCCTTTGTGTTTTGATGTCATTGTGATCTACGTAAACCGTGTCACCCGGCAACAATTTTTCAATGCCTAATCGAATGTGGAAAATAGCAATCTATTCCATACATCACAGTGATGATTACTGTTCCATGTTTTCTCTTTCATTGGGACATGTTACATGTGAGAGCCAGCCAGTTAACCATGCAACCTACAATAGTTAAAAGAACAAAAAGAGATGAGATTTTATGCTGATTTGCTGCTATTTAACGATTCGTTTTCATAAATCCGTGCCAAACTTTGCTAGCTATATGCTTAACATTGAAGTTTGAATGCAAATCTCCAGCTTCTGTTTTGCTAAAATAATATATAGTCAATGAAATCACACTTTTCGTTTCAACACTTAAAAGTAATTAAGGTCAACAAAATCATACTTAACCTTGGAACTTGGTCCTCCCCATTTTCAGTTTGAAATCCAACTGTGTTCTCATCAAGCCATGCTCATATTGTGAACCACTTGAGCAGAAACTGGCTTTTAGAAAATGACACCAATGCAACATTTTGCAATTCCAATTAAATAATTATAGTTAATTACATACATAATTATATAGTTGTCGATGCTATTTTATGAAGTAATAGGGTGACAATTATATATAGTACTTTAGAAAATAAATTCTGACATTTCATCAATTTTCGTGCTACACATATGCATTGAAAGTGGTTGTAGTTGTGCTCGGAAAGGTTTGAGTGATGGAGCAAATTAAACTCAAAACTTGGGTTCTTCAATGTAGCAAACCGTTCGGCGACCGCAGCGCGGTCCTCTCCACTGCTCATGCACACTGCAACTT
>Ga0209700_106186_pt1 | contig 18947 bp, 17 predicted proteins | sample SiratroredBW_FD_187528 | JGI IMG/M metagenome (GOLD analysis project Ga0209700, IMG submission 187528) | Root nodule microbial communities of legume samples collected from California, USA - Siratro red BW (SPAdes) (version 2) | ecosystem: Host-associated > Plants > Roots > Nodule | place: USA...
TGTCACAATTCAATTAATTGAACAAACCATTCAATCGATTGAATTTGACCGTTAGTTTGACCCAGTCAAAGGTTTCAGTTGTAACAACAATAACTGTATTTCAGTTGTAACAGAAATAACTGTCACATTCAATCGATTGTTTTAGAAATTCAATCGATTGAAAAACCTTTTTCCAGCAAAAACATTTTGGGTTATTTTTATTAAAAACAGTTTTAATAAAAATATTTGTGAATCTTTTTAGCACCTCAAGTGATGAACCATGCCACTAGTGATTAAGGACTAAGTCAAACACCAACACACAAACCCAACTAAGGATCAAGACCTAATCACCCAATCATCTTCATGTTAGCACAAAGTCTTCTCTTGTATAATTTTGGTCCAAGTTGGTTCCAACAGATTCTTCATGAGGCAGTCTTCATCAGGTTCACATGCTAAGCCTTGGCGCTCACAATATTGACTTCATCAAATCACATGCTTAGCCTTGGTACTAACACTTACTGAAACCAAATCACATTTCATCGAGACCTTTCTTCACTCTTACACATTTAAACTGTGGCAGTTTCCATTTGCTTTTCCCTTTTAGGGTGCAACTTTCTCTATATCATGTTACACTAGCCCAGTCTTTGTTGAATTTGACTGTTCATCCATCCTATAATCTATTTCATGATGTTATCCTGCAAATAAGTCATTAACACATCATCAAGCTCACCCATTACTTTATCATGTTATCCTGCAAATAAGTCATTCACACATCATCAAACTCGCCCACTACTCCGTCAAAACTGGGGTAGATTTCAGAGAGGCGTGTGAATGATAATACATTTGAGGTTATGCATTCCCAGCTTCCTTTAAACTTCTTCAATTTTCATCCACTCATGGATTCGAGCGCATGCATTAAAATGTTTTTAAGGAGAAAAGTGATCGAAGTCGCATCCGGTCAAATAATTGCAATGAAAATGCAGTGCTAGGTAGTGACTCCTAGGTCGTTTCCCAAGGACCTAATTCTTCTGTCAAGAGCTTAAACGCGCACTGAATAGAGGGTTAATAAATTCGGTAAAACAGTAATTAACAAAACTTAAACAGTAATTAAACAAATTACCCCCTTGATTTCGACTACATTGTTATCACAAATTTCGAAATGTATTAACCCTCACGCAGAAACAAGCGTTCGTGCAGTTTTAATCCCAATCCGCAAAACTCATGACTCTTTTCACTAAGCGTGATAGAGTCGAAATTACCGAATCACTAAGCGTGAATGGTCCAATGAAAAAAAAATAGTGAAACGTGGAACGAAATTTAAAGGGATGAAAAAAGGGGCGAAAATGATTAAGCACCAAACCTCAAACAATTAGGCAGTCTCGATCAAGGGAATAATCCAAACGGATTAGCCTTCCATAATTGCGATTAAATGAAACTAGATGAAGGAGAATGAACACCAAAAGGAAGAAAATAGTAAATTGTATATAAGCTCGAGCATCTCCAAAATCGCTAAAAAACAGAATTGTTTTGCCCAAAAAATGAAAAACGGTAATGTGAATGAATTTTTCGTTGCAGCTGCCACCCTAGGTCTAAACCTAAACCTAATGGGCCCCAAGTCCACAATTTTGGCCCAATAGCAAAAGAAATAAAAGAAAACTAAAATAATGACATGGCGGTAGTGGTAATGCAGTAGAAGGTGTGACGACTCTCTTCATGTCCAGAATTTAATTTCTAGCTCACTAAAATAACCAAGTTGCCCTGAAAATAATAAATAAAATTAAGTCAGGAAATGAAGCCCATACAATGAAACTAATGAAATAAGAGGCAGTTAAGCACAAATCACTAACCAAAATAGGTATATAAAGACAAGTAAATAGGAGAAAATAATGACTCATCAAAAAGTCAATAATACCCCAATTTTAACATCAACTTCAGGTTTTTGCAATATCCCTCAAGGACAAAATTCAATGTCAAATCAATTCAACAATGTCAAAGAAAACAATTGAGTCTAAATGTCATAAAAAAAGCAAAATTGAAAAGTTGAATCCCATGCATTTGTCCATGTACTCTCATCCAAAAATCAAGAATCAAATTTTCATACATGCATTCTCGGTCAAAAGTTGAAAAACAAGATAAAAATAGAGTCTCATGCACTCTCATTCGTCACAAGAATAGCAAAATGAGAACTATGCATACATTCATACACTTATCCATTGACAAGAACAAACCATCAGGCATTTGTTCCTGCACTTTCATTTAACAAGAATCAAAAGAATTAAACTTCATGCATGCAATCATGCATTCACATGTTGTTCGTGATCCTCTCGACATAGTCAAGATCTCGACTTTTCAACAATATATGACCCTCTCGGCTTTGCTAAGGTCTTTACAAAGATTCACACTTGTAAAAGTGTTCTTCCAGATTTTGACGATCATATGTTGTTCGTCTGTGTATAAGGGTATGTGATCCACTCGATATTATCAAGGTCACAACCTCATAATGGTATGAGACCCTCTCGATATCATAAAGATCTCACCCTTTTAGAAGAAATGGCGTGACCCTCTCGGCTCAGTCCAAGATTTCAACCTCAACTTTTCAACACATGATAGTTCGTAACCCTCTCGGCTTAGTCCAAGGTCTCAACCTCAACTTTTCAACACATGATAATTCGTAAACCTTTCGTCTCAGTCCAAGGTTTCGACCTCAACTTTTCAACACGTGATAGTTCATAACCCTCTCGACTCAGTCCAAGGTCTCAACCTCAACTTTTCAACACGTGATAGTTCGTAACCCTCTCGGCTAAGTCCAAGGTTTCAACCTCAAATTTTTCAACACGTGATAGTTCATAACCCTCTCGGCTCAGTCCAAGGTTTCGACCTCAACTTTTCAACACGTGATAGTTCGTAAACCTCTCAGCTCAGTCCAAGGTTTCGACCTCAACTTTTCAACACGTGATAGTTCGTAACCCTCTTGGCTCAGTCCAAGGTTTCAACCTCAACTTTTCTCAACATGTGGTGATGTGTGACCCTCTCGGCGTGGCCAAGGTCTCAAGCTTTTTTTTTACTATTATTTTATTTTTCTTCAATTTGTGACGGTGTGCAACCCTCTTGACTTTTTCAAGGTCTTAACCTCTTGTTCTCCTTCCAATCTTTCAAATGGTGACTTTTTCTTTAAAATAATTCTCACTCAAGATTTATTTTACCTCTTCAACCCGAACGAAATTAGTATTTTCGTCTTTACTTATCTTTTACTTCGATAATATAAAAATTTAATTTTCAAATTATCCAGTAAAATTTAAGTAAAGAGGAACAGTTGTCAATATCAAATTTCGTCTGGATAAAAATAAAAATAAAAATTATTATGTCAAAAATGCTTTTAAGAGCTAAAGAAAAAAATTCAAAAATAGTTATTTTATTTTAAATTTTACTTCCAGGAAAACAAAATAAATTTGTCATCATCTTTATTATTTTCATTTTCTAAAAAAAAAGCAGAGATTAACCCGAGAGGGTGCATGGTTCAACTTGTTTCTTTTCTTCTTCACACCCCTCACTAACACATTTGGGCCACATCTTAACACTCCTTTCACACTCCTCAATTTCTCTACAACCTCAGATCTCAATGATTCTCCCTACGTTCTTGCTCCCTTGCTCGTGCAATACTGCAATGCTTCCCCCCTACAAAGCTTTCCTCACCCGAGGCAACTATTACCTCTTCATAACCAAAACAAAACTGTCATATTCCCCTGCAATCCCCCCTCTACAGCTAGCATTTCATCATCCTAACAAAATGCTCTGCAACCAAGTCAACTATCCAGCGTATGTGTTGCTAATTACTTTTTAAAAGTAGGATTCACAGAGACCAGGCTCGCATACACCATTCTCATACATTACAAGTTCTTCTTCTGAAGAACCCACTCTGCTCATCCCTTTCTCACCTTTCCACTCAAATCACATAACACAACAACGTGTTCTCCTCAACTTTCAATCCAGAATCAAATCATTCAAAAAGAAAGGAAAGGCTAACAAGAACACGTTGTTGGTGAAGAATGAAGGTACAAGAGGTTATTACTGTTCCGTATATGGCTTCTTTTGTTTTCTTGTTGCGTAAAGCACTTTTAATATGCTTCATTGCTTCACATATCATATACATCTAAAAAAAACTCAAACAGTTAATAGAAAAAACCATGAGTGAGCTTACAAGTGCAATGAAAAATGAAAGCCAAGAGCAATAGAACAGGACACAGCAAACACCACCACTATGTTCTCAAAGCTTCAACCTCAACACCACCCTTTCTCACTCTCGACCGACGAAGACAACCGCACCGTCACTTCCCCCTCCGCTTCCCCATGGAAGCCTAACTTCGACAGCACCATCGTTGAGGTGGTACGGCACCCCAGAGGCCGTCCTCCTGGCTCCAAGAACAAGCCCAAGCCACCCGCAACCATCCACCAATACCTTGTGCCCTATCTCCCCCTTCTCTGCCCTCGCCGTCGGTGAGTAATCCCGCCACCGAGCCTACTTCCCTCGCCTTCACTGTCGCCGAGAAGCGCCGCCAACTGGACGACGAGCATACCCACACTCTTCACACTTCAAACCCTCCACTACGACCTCTTTTAGCGTCGCTCCACACCGCCATTGCACCCTCGCCAAGCCCGCTTCCTCCATTCTCACCACATCACTGCACCACCGCCTCCGTTCGCATGACCGCCACCTTTTGACCTCCATCTCGCCGCCGACTACCAACCCCACCGCGAGACACCCATGACAACACCTTCTTCATTGTAGTCGTGGTGCTTTGAGGAGCGACGCCCCTTTCACTTTGTTGCTCCTGCCAAATTTTCTTTTTTCCTAAACCTAAAGTAAGGTAGAGGAGATTTGGGCCAGGCCCGTTTACAATCTCAATTTGACACTGAATTAAATTAGAGAGGAGGGATACGTGAATTAGAGATGTATCAGTGTAGTTGGTGCAATGTTAAGGATTGACTAGTGGGGTATAGTATACTAATTTGGGATTAGTTCAAAAGTTTTGGTAATGCATTGACTAAAAAATAAATAAATTGGTAAAGAGTGATAAGAATCTGAACGTGGTTATTGTATTAGTGGGTCTTTGGCCCAAATGTAAATGTTGAAGTTTGTGGAGTTGTAAGGCATGGTGTTGGCAGCGTGAGAATGAAAAAAAAAAGGGAATGAAATAGCAAAAGTGAGAATGACACCTAATACAATTAACATAAAAAGAAGAAAATGGCATGGCAAAAATGCAATTGGCAGAGTCAATGAATTTAAGACCTTGAGTGGAATTTGAGATAAGAAGTGTAAAAGTAGGGCATATGCATTGATTAGGCTTGGATCGTTAAAAGAGACGGAAAGGATGATTAGAATTAAGAGTTGAATGGCGTGTGGTTATTTTTTTTTCTTTTTTTTTTTTTAATGTTGGGCTTAGCCTAAATTTTTCTCTCTTTTTAGGATTTAGCATTAATTAATTTGGTGTGAATGAATGGGCCCACTAACGTGGCATGACCATAGCCACGAGTTTGGGTTTATTTTAGTATTTTTTTATTGTTTTATTTTATTATTTTCAAAAATAGAAATTTTGGATTTGATATAAAGTCTTTTCTTTGTGTTTTACTTAGAATAGTTCAATTGGATTCTTAAATGACCGTATGCATCATAAGAAATTAAATTCGGTAAATAGATTTTCGATTAAATTCCTAAAATGACCGTATGTGTTATATATGGATTTAATTTAAAAAATTTTAATTTCATTTTAGATTATCAAAAGACCGTATGCGTCTATCAATATCCAAAATAAAGTTTTTTATTTTCAAAAAATAAAAAAAATAATAAATGTAAAATTTCAAAGAAATACAAAAATACCAAAAATTATCAAATTTTCAAATATTAATAAGATTTCGAAAAAACATAAAAATTTAATATTTTCGAAAGAAATATAAAAAATATATATATCAAATTTCAAAAATAAAAAATATAAAAATTTCAAAATTAAAAAATATCAAACACCAACCAAACTGTTTTCTATAAAGAAGTACATAACCCTGATTTTCCATTACTGATGGAAATACATAGGAGCAAGGTCAAACCTTTGTCGGGCCCAAAAATAAAAAAAAATATTTTTCTTTAGTTTTATTTGCCTTTTTGTCTTTTTAGGAAAATAAACATTTTCAAAACCACACTCATTTTATTTATTTAATTAAAGGTACCGTCTTAGGACGGGCGTTGTAGGAGTGCTAATACCTTCCCCACACGTAACTGACTCTCAGACCCGAAATCCGGTTTTCACAAACTTGCCTTATCCATTTTTTGGTTTTTCCATAGTTTTTCATAAAAAACTATAGTGGCGATTCCTTTTCTAATTTTTTCAACCTTATTTTATTCTCTTTCGGATCGTCGTCCCAGTCACGATCCCGGTTGTGACACTTGGGTTTGTTTGGTGGTTACGATTTGCCCAATCTCTCTTCTTCCTTGTGGCTCTTAGGTCTAGTCTCGAATTGAACGTAACTTTATAATTTGTGGAGTTCCTCTAATTGCATGAATTTTGTGCCTCTTCTCCTTAGCTCATCCATGTCTACGATTGGTTTCTTGCATAGACTATTTGCGAAGGGTTCTGGTCTCAATGTGTTAACCGTGTGATGGAGGGCCACCTCCGAGTTAAGGTTTTATATATTCAAAGTGACTTTCCTGAGCATTTCCACAAAAAGCCTCAATGGCTCTCCCTTCACCTGTCGAAAGATTGCGAGGGCTATTGGCATCAGGTGGTGTTTCCTGCTTGTTACAAACTAGGGTCGGAAATTGGCTACTAAGGTTTCAGAGAAGTCGATAGAGAAAGGCAGAAAGTAAGTAAACTAGGTCAAAGCTAATCCATTTAGATATGTGGGGAAAACACAGTAGAGTACCATGCTGCTCAAAGTGTACATGTCTATCTGGGTCACATAAGCGTCAACATGTTCATCAAGGTCGGTCGTCCCGTCATATCGGTCTATGCTTAAACCTTTCTGACTGGAAGGGAGCTTGGCATTCATTATTATGTCAATGAATACTTTCCAGTGTTATCAAAGTCCTCACTAATGTGTTAAGTTGTGATTCTACCTCCAATGTATGGGTTACTATAGTTGGAGGCGCTCAGGGTCGTGGGGTCATTGTTATATTTTTAGTCACTAGTTCTCGATATTCTTCCTCCTGGGGGTTGGTATAGGTGGATCCCTTCTAATCTCTTATTCATTTCCTCTTTCTCTTATCGAAGGACACAAATTTCTTCAACACTCCTTTGTTTCATTTCGGTCATCTCTTTCTGAAGAGGTATAAATAGAGTCATGTGTTTAGTCTCGGTTACTCTTGTGTTTGTACATCTTTGATCGTTAGTCATGTTTATCGTAGATACCATCAAATTCTTTAGTATTCTTCCTTCTCGACCCCACAGTAGGTGTCAATTGTTTTTGTATGGACCGATAAGGTGTCAATTGTTTTTGTATGGGCCAATAAGGTGTCTTCGTCTGATACATATAAGGATGACGAAGTACCTGAAGAAGAAAAAGAGGAAGGACATCAAATAGTACAAACAAAAAGGAGAAAGAAGAGCAAATAAAGAAGAAGTTTGAAGGAAGAATGACAAGAGGGAAAATTAGAGCTTTGGAGAAGAAAATTAAAAGAATAAATCCAATAAAGCTCTTGAAGGAACTTGACAAAATGCTATAAGAGAATAAAAATAACTTGAGAAAAGCATCTTAACTTTTGGAGCTCTTTAAGAGAATTGTACCAATCAAATTGAAGTACAAGGATTAACACACCATCAAGAAGCATCATTGCATCTTCTAATTAAACGCAACTCCCGTCATTACATCCAAACTACTCCATGCACCTTCATGAATCTTTAAAATTGCCACTTTGCCCAACTTGAAGTTTTCTCTTAAAGAATTATCACCATAACTTTTGGAGCTTTTCAAGTGAATTATACCAATCAAGTTGAAGCACAAGGATTGTCGCATCATGATGAAGCATCATTACATCTTCTAATTAAATACAACTCCCATGATTACATTCAAACTACTCCATGCATCTTCATGAATCTTTGAAACTGCCATTTTGTCTAACTTGAAGTTCTCTCTTGAAGAATTATCATCTTCATCTCCTTTTAGGATAGTTTATATCTTAAAATCTTTTGAAAGTTTACATCATCGTCTCTACCATGTTGATCTCATTGTGTTGTCTCGGTCTGAGAGTGGAGAATACCTGCAAAAGGTTCTTCGATACTTAAGTCATTATTCAGTGGTTGAAATATTAAATACTATTGATAAAGATATTTTTATCTAATAATCTCAATCTATATATAGAGATGAGTAGAGGTATTATTTGAAGTGAGTTTGGATTAACATGACTTTTAAGGTTAATCTTAATATGAAAGTATGGTTTAATTAATGTATTTAATTGATTTTAGTTATATTTTATTTATTTGTCATTTTAAGTTCCGACAAATATTTGATGAGGTTTTTTAAGACGGTGTTAAATCATACAGATGGTGTTAAATTATGTATGATGTGGTATCAAATATTAATGGTGGAGGCAACGTAGAATTCAATTTACGTATTCGACGGAGAAGAGACACTATAACCGTGAGTCATGTAAAATGTTTGGTTGATTTTGGATCGTAACATAACCATTTTATTGGAGTAGAATTAGTAGTTATTTTTATAGCTGAAAAGGTTATATATATAGAGAGAGAGATTTAAAGGAAAAAGTGGAAAACATACAACAGTACCTTGTAAAAGAAATCTCATTAATGTGATGTCCTTTCAATATGATAAATAATGTTTTGGAAGGTGATGGCTCGATTAGTGTTCCAGCATATTGAGATGGTCATACCCTGTTTAAAAAGAAAGGTTGGTAACTCAAAATGGAAAAAGCTAATAATAAACTACAAAATAAGTAAATTTTAATCCCACGGTAAATAAAGTTTAAGGTTCTTCGACGTATATTAAAATTCAGTTTAAATATTGGATGGATACTGATTTTAAGATGAAAATAATATTTAATAAACTAATAATTTTGAAAAGAATTTTAGTATAGTATTAAATATAATTTTCTATAGACTTAATTAATGAACATGATTATCTACTAATATCACGTAGTGTCTCCAATTTCAAGATTAGATATTCTATCATGTTTCCTTTCTTTTTTTAGTGCCTTCACCAAGTGTTTAGTTAGATATAAATAGCCTAATCCAATTGTTTTTCTCACAAGCATCGCTCAAACCCTCTTCAAGTTATTTCAAATATATATATATATATATATATATATATCTTGTTGAATAAAAAAATCGATATTTTGTTGTTGAAAGGAGTTATATTATATTGTACTATACAAAGTAATATATGATAAAATGACTTGTATTGTTATTTATAAAAATGAAATTATGTCACCCTATCTTTAATTAATAATAAAAAATGAATTTACTAAAAAATTGTATCTACAATGTTGAAATTTGCTAACATTTTATACAAGTGGTTATATATTGTTTTCAAATTTGTTTAATAACAAAGAAAAAATGAAAGGAAAAATAATTAAATTTAATTTGAAATCACCTTCACTTTCCAATTCTCTTTGACCAAATAAAGAAAAAATAATAATGATTCCCCTTTTTTCTCTTACTTTCATCTTTCCAAACATAGAATTAGAGTGTATATATTTTATAACTAGATTTAATTTCTTTTTATATGATAAATGAATTAATACAAAATTTACTGCATAGTTAAGATTTCAATTTCTTGGTGAATGTGTATTGATGTTTGAATATGTGTATTCTTGTGAGCTAAAATATATTAGTGAGCTGGTGTTAGTTCTGGTAGGATCGAACACATTAAGAAAAGGATCTTGAGTTAGTTATTGGGCAATGATTGGTAGGTTATTTGTTAGTATCACATTAAATTTAGGTTGAGGCATGTCACTTGCCCTACGCTTCAAATGAGACAACTTCAACTGCCTAAAGTTTTGCTCACACAAAACGAAGCTCCTCTTTCTCATCACTCCATCTACATCTTTTATCTTCACATCAACAAAGTTTTAACAAACAAGACCAATATTATTCCATTATTAATTAATACATATCCCTTTTTGCATGGATTAAACTCAATTTATAAATGCAATATCAATGTTAGACCTTGTCTTTTTTTCATAACTTTTCGCTTTCAGTCCATTAATTAGGTTCTAATCCATATAGATGGACTAATTACCAATAATACATTCATAGCTACAATGATGTCATACCAATAATTCCACCTTGGTCTCTTCATTTTTATTTTGTGTTTATAACTATTCCATGCTAATCCAGGAATCATGACAAACCTCTTATAGCCCCTGATGTCAATGGATCTTTTCGGATTAAATGATTATGAGGGATGCCATCTATAATGATTCTCAAGTTTAAGGCAACAAAGACAGTTAGGAGATGGGATTAGAGGTTGGATTGATGTTCATGAAGTTAATAAAATAGTATTAAAAATCAGATTAGAGGTATTAGAGGTGCTAATGTGTGTGTGTAAGTTAATAAAATAGTATTAAGAATCGGATTAGAGGTATTAGAGGTGCTAATGTGTGTGCGTTCATGCGTGCTTCCGTGTGTGCGTGCTTGTGCGTGAGTATGTTAAAATAGTATAATTATAAATTAAAAAACTAAATTCAAAATCTCGAAGAAGATGAATCAAATATGTATAAAGTTGTGGAGCTTTAACCTCTTATAGCCCTGATGTCAATGGATCTTTTCGAATTAAGTGATTATGAGGGATGCCATCTATAATGATTCTCATGTTTAAGGCAACAAAGACAGTTAGGAGATGGAATTAGAGGGTGGATTGATGTTCATGAAGTTAATAAAAGAGTATCAAGAATTAGATTAGAGGTAATAGAGTTGTTAATGTGTGTGTGTAAGTTAATAAAATATATTAAGAATCGGATTAGAGGTATTAGAGGTGCTAATGTGTGTGCGTGCATGTGTGCGTGCGTGCGTGCTTCCATGTGTGCATGCGTCTGTGAGTGTGTGTGTGTGTTAAAATAGTCTAATTATAAATTAAAAAACTAACTTTAAAATATCGAAGAAAATGAATAAAATATGTATAAAGTTGTGGAGCTTTAACATCTAAGTGTTTTACATTTTTTTTGAAAACAAGTGTTGTACAGATAAATTTTTCTAATATTCTTATTGGTAATAGATTAAACTTTACATAATCTAACGTTATTTTTTTTATTGAAGTTGATTTCGTTTGTAATAAATATCAGTTCTCTAATTTTCATTTTGTATAACTTTTCGTATATTAGGATATCAAAAATCAGAATTACGCATGACATGTAAAAGTTTAAATAAAAAATAGTTAAATTAAAAAAATATGTTAACAATTTTATAATTAAAGAGTAAAAAAAGAAGAAAACAACTTCATATTAAATTTTTATTAGAGTTTTGTTTATTATAATTAATTTTTTGTTAATTGTTAAAGATAACAAACATAGTGTCAAATAATTAAAAGATGATTGCAAGGAGAAATGATTTTAATTAATGTCTTTAATTGAAATCCCCAGCATATCACTTATATTTGACCAGCCTAAAATCATGCCGAGGTGGAAGGATTCATTAATTTAAAATCGTATATAGCTAGTAGAATTTGTCCATTTTTGTAAATAAATTTTCTTTTGCCCATTTTAGACATTAATGTGAAAAAGTATACCAAAATGGGAAAAAAACCCATGATTATCTACTAATATCACATGGTGTCTCCAATTTCAAGATTAGACATTCTATCATGTTTCCCTTTTTTTTTTTCAGTGCCCCTACCAAGTGTTTGGCTATAAATAGCCTATAACTCAACCGTTTTTTTTCTCACAAGCATCCTTTGCTCAAACCCTCTTCAAGTTCTCTCCCTGTCTTTCACTCTTTCATTGACTCTCCGAAACCTCTTTACTATCACCTACTTCTCCCTCCCATTAAGCACCCAAAGCAAAAGAACACAACGATACTCCTACATCAAGAACTGCATGACATCCACATTCTCCTTCACAATTCCCATAGTGGACATTTCCAAACCTGATGCATAGACCTTAATTGTGAATGCTTGTGAGGAGTTTGGATTCTTCCAAGTTAACAACTATGGTGTCCCCATGGGATCTATATCACAACTGGAAACTGAGGCCCTCAAGTTCTTCTCTAAGCCACTCAATGAGAAGAAAAAGGCAGGGCCTCCGAGTACATTTGGGTATGGTAGCAAAAGGATTGGAAGCAGTGGTGATGTTGGTTGGGTTGAGTATCTTCTTCTTAACACCAATCAAGAGCACGTTTTTTGTCTCTCTGGCAAAAATGCTGAGAAATTCGGGTACCATGTCAAAACAAAATCAGTTTCAACTAACTTGCATGTATAAATGAACTAGAAAAGTTAAGAAAATGATTTTTTTTCCAGAAGTGCTAATTTGTGTGCGTCTGTGCATATGGGTGTACGTGCGTGCTTTCGTGTGTGCATGTGTTCGTCTGTTGCTTCCATGTGCACGTCCATGTGTGTGTCTGTTCGTGTGTGTGTGTGTGTGCGTCTGTGGATGAGTTAAAATAGTATAATTATAGATTAAAAAACTAAATTCAAAGTCTCGAAAAAGATGAATAAAATATGTATAAAGTTGTGGAGCTTTAACCTTTAAGTCTTAATGTGTGTGTGTGAGTGTGTGCGCATCAGTGCGTCGGTGTGTGTGCGTATCTGTGTGTGTATGCGCTCTTCCGTCTTTGAGTACGTCTGTGTGTACGTGCGTTTGGGCTTCGTGCGTTTGCATGTGTGAATGTGCGTGCATGTGCCTGCGTCCATGCGTGTGTTAAAATAGTATAATTATAAATTAAAAAACTAAATTCAAAATCTTGAAGAAGATGAATAAAATATGTATAAAATTGTGGAGCTTTAACCTCTAAGTGTTTCACACAATTTTTCTGAAGACAAGTGTTGTAGAGATAAATTTTTCTAATATTCTTATTGATAATAGATTGAACTTTACATGATCTAACGTTATTTTTTTTATTGAACTTATTTCTTTTGTAATAAATATCAGTTCTCTAATTTTCATTTTGTATAACTTTTCGTATATTAGGATATCAAAATTCATAATTACGCATGACATGTAAAAGTTTAAATAAAAAATAGTTATATTAAAAAATCATGTTAACAATTTTATAATTAGGAAGGAAACAACTTTATATTAAATTTTTGTTAATTATTATTATGTAATTATTATTAGTTTTTTGTTAATTGTTAAAGATAACAAACATAGTGTCAATAAATAATTAAAAGATGATTGAAGAGAGAAATGATATTAATTAATGTGTTTAATTGAAATCTCCGACATATCACTTATATTTGACCAACATGAAATCATGCCTAGGTGGAAGGATTCATTAATATAAAATTGTATATAGCTAGTAGAATTTGTCCATTTTTGCAAATAAATTTTCTTTTGCCCACTTTAGACAATAATGTGAAAAAGTATACCAAAATGGGAAAAAAGCCCATGATTATCTACTAATATCACATGGTGTCTCCAATTTCAATATTAGATATTCTATCATGTTTCCCTTTCTTTTTCAGTGCCCCCACCAAGTGTTTGGGTATAGATAGCCTATAACCCAACGGTTTTTTTCTCACAAGCATTCTTTGCTCAAACCCTCTTCAAGTTTTCTCCCTGTCTTTCACTTTTTCATTGACTCTCCGAAACCTCTTCACTCTCACCTACTTCTCCCTCCCATTAAGCATCCAAGCAAAAGAACACAACAATACTCCTACATCAAGAACTGCATGGCATCCACATTTTCCTCCACAATTCCCATAGTGAACCTTTCCAAACCTGATGCATAGACCCTAATTGTGAATGCTTGTGAGGAGTTGGATTCTTCAAAGTTATCAACCATGGTGCCCCATGGAATCTATATCACAATTGGAAACTGAGGCCCTCAAGTTCTTCTCTAAGCCACTCAATGAGAAGGAAAAGGTAGGGCCTTCGAATGCATTTGGGTATGGTAGTAAGAGGATTGGAAGAAGTGGTAATGTTGGTTGGGTTGAGTATCTTCTTCTCAACACCAATCAAGAGCACATTTTTTGTCTCTTTGGCAAAACTGCTGAAAAATTCGGGTACCATGTCAAAACAAAATCAGGTTAAGCTAACTTGCATATATAAATGAACTAGAAAAGTTAAGAAAATGATTTTTTTTTTCAAGAGTGCTAATTTGCGTGCGTGCTTCCGTGTGCATGTGTCCGTGTGCACGTCCATGTGTGCGTCCTTTCGTGTGTGTGTGTGCGTCTGTGCGTGAGTTAAAATAGTATAATTATAAATTAAAAAACTAAATTCAATGTTTCGAAGAACATGAATAAAATATGTATAAAGTTGGGGAGCTTTAACCTCTAAGTGTTAATGTGTGTGTGTGCGTGTGTGTGCATCCGTGCGTCCGTGTGTGCGTGCATCTGTGTGTGTGCGCTCTTCCGTGTGTGAGTGCGTCTATGTGTATGTGCGTTTCGGCGTCCGCGTGTTTGTGTGTGTGAACGTGCATGCGTGTGTGCCTGCGTCTGTTCGTGTGTTAAAATAGTATAATTATAAATTAAAAAACTAAATTCAAAATCTCCAAGAAGATGAATAAAATATGTATAAAGTTGTGGAGCTTTAACCTCTAACAGTTTCACACATTTTTTCTGAAGACAAGTGTTGTACAGATAAATTTTTCTAATATTCTTATTGATAATAGATTGAACTTTACATAATCTAACGTTATTTTTTTATTGAACTTGATTTCTTTTGTAATAAATATCAGTTCTCTAATTTTCATTTTGTATAACTTTTCGTATATTAGGATATCAAAATTCATAATTACGCATGACATGTAAAAGTTTAAATAAAAAATAGTTATATTTAAAAAATATGTTAACAATTTTATAATTAAAAAGTAAAAAAAGAAGGAAACAATTTTATATTAAATTTTTGTTAATTATTATTATGTAATTATTATTACTTTTTTGTTAATTGTTAAAGATAACAAACAGTGTCAAATAATTAAAAGATGATTGAAGAGAGAAATAATATTAATTAATGTTTTTAATTGAAATCTTCGGCATATCACTTATATATTGACCAGTCTGAAATCATGCCTAGGTGGAAGGATTCATTAATTTAAAATCGAATATAGCTAGTAGAATTTGCCCATTTTTGTAAATAAATTTTCTTTTGCCCACTTTAGACATTAATGTGAAAAAGTAGACCAAAATGGGAAAAAAGCCCATGATTATCTACTAATATCACATGGTGTCTCCAATTTCAATATTAGATATTCTATCATGTTTCCCTTTCTTTTTCAGTGCCCCCACCAAGTGTTTGGGTATAAATAGCCTATAACCCAACAGTTTTTTTTTTTCTCTCACAAGCATTCAAACCCTCTTCAAGTTCTCTCCCTATTTTTCACTCTTTCATTGACTTTCCAAAACCTCTTCACTCTCACCTACTTCTCCCTCCCATTAAACATCCAAAGTAAAACAACACAAAAATACTCCTACATCATTCTCCTCCACAATTCCCATAGTGGACCTTTCCAAACCTGATGCATAGACCCTAATTGTGAATGCTTGTGAGGAGTTTGGATTCTTCAAAGTTATCAACCATGGTGTCCCCATGGAATCTATATCACAATTGGAAACTGAGGCCCTCAAGTTCTTCTCTAAGCCACTCAATGAGAAGGAAAAGGCAGGGCCTCCGAATCCATTTGGGTATGATAGCAAGAGGATTGAAAGCAGTGGTGATGTTGGTTGGGTTGAGTATCTTCTTCTCAACACCAATCAAGAGCACAATTTTCCTCTCTCTGGCAAAAACACTGAGAAATTGGGGTACCATGTCTAAGCAAAACCAGTTTCAACTAACTTGTATGTATAAATGAACTAGAAAAGTTAATAAAATGATTTTTTTTTCTGAAGTGCTAATGTATGTGTGTCCTCCGTATGTGCGTGTGTGCGTGCTACCGTGTGTGTATGTGCGTCTGTGTCTGCGTCCCTTCGTGTGTGTGTGTGTGTGTGTCTGTACATGTGTTAAAATAGTATAATTATAAATTGAAAAACTAAATTGAAAATCTCAAAGGAGATGAATAAAACATGTATAAAGTTGTGGAGCTTTAACCTTTAAGTGTTAATGTGTGTGCTTATGTGTGTGCGTTCATGCGTGCGTGTGTCCATGTGTGGATGTATGCGTGTGTGCTTCCGTGTGTGTGTGTCCGTGCATGTATGTGTGTGCGTGCATGTGTGTGCGCATCCATTCGTGTGTTAAAATAGTAATTATAAATTAAAAAACTAAATTCAAAATCTCGAAGAAGATGAATAAAATATGTATAAAGTTGTGGAGCTTTAACCTTTAAGTGTTTCACACATTTTTTTCTGAAGACAAGTGTTGTAAAGATAAATTTTTCTAATATTCTTATTGATAATAGATTGAACTTTACATAATCTATACATTCTTTTTTTATCGAACATGATTTCTTTTGTAATAAATATCAGTTCTTTAATTTTCATTTTGTATAACTTTTCGTATATTAGGATATCAAAAATTATAATTACGCATGACATGTAAAAGTTTAAATAAAAAGTAGTTAAATTAAAAAAATATGATAACAATTTTATAATTAAAAAGTAAAAAAGAAGGAAACAATTTTATATTAAATTTTTATCAGAGTTTTGTTAATTATTATTATGTAATTATTATTATTAAGTTTTTGTTCATTGTTAAAGATAACAAATATATTGTCAAATAATTAAAAGATGATTGTAGAGAGAAATAAATTTAATTAATGTCTTTAATTGAAATCCCTAGTAGATCACTTATATTTGACCAGCCTGAAATCATGTCTAGGTGGAAGGATTCATTAATTTGAAATCGTATCTAGCTAGCAGAATTTGCCCACTTTGGTAAATAAAGTTTCTTTTGCCCATTTTAGACATTAATGTGAAAAGTAGACCAAAATGGGAAAAAGCTCATAATTATCTACTAATATTACATGGTGTCTCCAATTTCAAGATTAGACATTCTATCATGTTTCCCTTTCTTTTTCAGTGTCCCCACCTAGTGTTTGGGTATAAATAGCCTATAACCCAACCGTTTCTTTTCTCAGAAGTATCCAATTTCTCTCCCTGTCTTTCACTTGTTCATTGACTCTCCAAAACCTCTTTACTCTCCCCTACTTCTCCCTCCCATTAAGCATCCAAAGCAAAACAAAAGAGCAATACTCCTACATCAAGAACTGCATAGCATCCACATTCTCCTCCACAATTCCCATAGTGGACCTTTCCAAACCTATTGCAAAGATCCTAATAGTGAATGCTAGTGAGGAGTTTGGATTCTTCAAAAATTATCAACCATGGTTTCCCTATGGAATCGATATCACAATTGGAAACTGAGGCCCTCAAATGGATTCAAGTCCAGGCTCACAATGATTTACTTTAGAGGTCAACCTTTGAGTGAGAAAATAACACCATTACCCTCTGTCATGAAAGGCAAAGAAAGCATATACAAATAGTTTACGTGGTTTGAGTACAAGAATTCAACTTATGGTTCAAGATTGGCTGATAATAGACTTGGACATTTTGAGAGGATCGCAGCTTGAAGATATGCAAAAGCAGTACCAGGACACTTGTCTATACAAAATCTTGTTGGGGCTTTACATTTTTCACTTTCTTTTTTTGACTTTGCTACTTTAAGGGTTTTTCTTTACTAGAGTACAGATAGATAAAATAGATAACAAAAACTTAGTACGTAATTTTTTTTTCTACCAAAATTTAGTCTCTGAAATAGATTAATAATGACTAAAAGAACTGTTTGATTATATTTTAATTAGAAAACAAAATGTCACTAAATAATAACAATGACTTTGATTGAAGGTGTGGTGTGGTCTCATGGTGTTTGTGCAAGAGCTTGTTCTACAATCATGGTGAGATGTGAGTGTTGTCATTTTCCACTCTGGTCACCATGGCTTCTAGTAGAGACCCTTTGAGGTTTCAGATTCTTTAGTCATTCGAACTTATTCCTATTTCTATATTATTTCATTGATGACTTTTCAATGATCGCAAACTGTTGAAACAACCATAATCATTCTTTCTTTTTGTTATAACTTGTAATAGATATGATTGTAAAATTTTATCCTAATAAATTAAAGATTCGTCAATTAAGAATAACAAGTGATAATAGTGATTTGTAATAAAGGTTAGGTAAAGAAGGTAAGTCACATTAGAATTGTTACTATTAACATGTTACACTCCTAAGTAAAAGAAAAAAAGTGTATATTTACTGTCAATTTGATCTGATAATATACTATAATATACTTTTTTTCTATCGTTAGTGTTATTTTGTATTTATTAAATGGAAATTTAAATATATTATAATAATTATTGGGCTTAATTTGTAGCTAAAAGGTCGACGTAATTTTATAAGGTCGTAAGTTTAATTTTTATTATAGTTATTATAAAGAGAAACAAAAATTCATTTATTTGAGGAAGAAATGAAATGAAAATGTAGATAAATAGTTTTGACAAAGATTAAAATAAATATGAAAAAGAAGATGAATAATACTGGATAGCATTAAAGTCTTCAAGCATGTTTCGAAATCACTATTTTTGTGACTACTTTGAGGCAAAATTGACACCAACCCATAACATTTTAGCATATATCAAAGACATTCAAATTCCATTTCATAATTCTAGTTTATTTAATGTGTCCCTCTCAATTTTAATATAGTGGGGTCAGATATTTTTTTCTTATAAAAATGACTAATTAATAACAATGAGTATGTTTTTAATCACTATTCAAAACAAACAAGGACACTTCCTTAGATTAATTCATATTCTTAACCCCATTCTTTATTTTAGCATGTGGGACATGAAGAAAGTGAAGATGGTGATTCTCTTCCATATTATATATA
>Ga0209700_106187_pt1 | contig 18943 bp, 11 predicted proteins | sample SiratroredBW_FD_187528 | JGI IMG/M metagenome (GOLD analysis project Ga0209700, IMG submission 187528) | Root nodule microbial communities of legume samples collected from California, USA - Siratro red BW (SPAdes) (version 2) | ecosystem: Host-associated > Plants > Roots > Nodule | place: USA...
TTAAACTCAACACACAACAGATTGTCTTCATCAAATTGGGGGAGATTGTTAGCACCAAGGCTAAGCATGTGATTTGATGAAGTCAATATTGTGAGCACCAAGGCTTAGCATGTGAAGCTGATGAAGATTGCCTCATGAAGAATCTGTTGGAACCAACCTGGACCAGAATTGTTCAAGTGAAGACTTTGTGCCAAACATGAAGATAGTTGGGTGATTAGGTCTTGGTCCTTTGTTGGGTTTGTGTGTTGGTGATTGGCTTAGTCCTTAGTCACTAGTGGCATGATTCATCACTTCTCAGGTGCTAAAAAGATTCACAAAGATTTTTATTAAAATTTTTTTAATAAAAATAACCCAAAATGTTTTGCTGGAAAAAGGTTTTCAATCGATTGAATTTCTAAAACAATCGATTGAATGTGACAGTTATTTCTGTTACAACTAAAATACAGTTATGGCTGTTACAACTGAAAACTTTGACTGGATCAAACTAATGGTCAAATTCAATCGATTGAATGGTTTGTTCAATGAATTAAATTTTGACAGCCAAGCAGTTTTTAAAACTGATTTTGGGTATTTAAAGGAATGAGAATCATCACTTTCAGATTTATCAAAACAAATACTTTCGAAAAGCATTCCTTGAGATTTTCTAAGAGAGATATTGCCCCTTTTGTGCGATCATCATTTTTGCAAAGCTTTTCAAATCAAGAAACCTCCAAGAACGTGAATCTTTGAAGTATCCTTGAAGTGAGGTTCTTGCTACTTTGGTTCTGGACCAAAGCTAAGTCTTCTGCACCTGATCTTCATTTTGTGTAATCTTTTTTATGTAGAAGCACTCTGTTATCTTCTCTGATCCTGTTGATCTGTAATCTGTTTGTTGTTTTCAATTACTGGGTTTGTAATTGAGTTGGTGCAGTGGGTTCTGCACTGGTCTCGCATCTGCTGAAGGGTTCAGTAGAGGGTGAGTGCTGCTGGGAGCAGTGCTGATGGGAGCAGCGTTGCTTGTGGACTGCAAGTGTTGTAGTGCAGTGGGTTTCTGCACTGGTCACACACTAGTTGAGGGGTTCAGTGAGGTGTGGGTGTACTGCTGGGAGCAGTTTGTAACTTGCTGGGAGCAAGGGTTGTAAACTGATATTGTAATCTGTTTTAATGGAAATCTTTGCTAGTTTGCAAAGGACTGGACATAGCCCTTGAGGAAGGGTGAACCAGTATAAAAATTCTGTGTTCTTGCTATTCTCTCTACTCTTCTTAATTGCTTTTATTCACTACTGCCATCTTTAAAATTGACTGGGTTAAAATTTGTTCATACTGTTGATCATACTCTGAACTTCAATTTTCATAATCAACTGTGATTCAGGATTGTGTTTAATCTACTGGATTGTGTTTAAACATCTTAAATCTGGGTTAAAACATTTTCACACTGCAAACTGTTTTCTGGGTTTAACTGATATATTCCGCTGTGCACAATCGATTGTTTACCTGATAGTTCAGAATTACACAGTCAATCGATTGAATAGAGAATTTTCATTCTCCACTTGAAGAACTAATCAGATTTGCGAAAAGTTTTTGAAAGTTCAATTCACCCCCCTCTTGAACTCGGTCTAAACCTTATTTTACAAATTTATGAATTAAATTAATGGATAGACGATTAGATTTAGAGAGATTTGAAAGAAATATTTATGAAAAATTGTGAATTTGATGATAAGTATAAATTAATTTTAAATTATTTTTAATGAATAAAATTTTATGATTACATTTTTATCTTTAACATTAAAAATAATTTTTGTTATTAAATTTTATATATTATAATAGTGGAGGGACTAATTAATAACTTTAGTTCTAAGAGCAACTTAACATTTTAGTCCATGTTTTGTATAAAATGATAGGATTAATTATGGTAAATTTATCCATAATCAAAATATTATATTACGATGTTTAAAATTATAATTTGAAATTTATTAATAATAAAATTATAGGAACTAATTAATTATTTTAGTCTTTAGGAATGACTTAGTATTTTTATCTTTACTTTGTTTAAAAGTCATACAAATTAAATTAGATGAAATTTATGTGTAAGTAGAATATTATATGATGGTTAAAATTGTAATTTAAGATTTAGGAAAGTAAAAATTATAGGTGCTAATTAATTATTTTTGTCCCTACTTTGTGTAAAATGATAGGGATTAAATTATAGAAAATTTATAAAATGTAGTTTATATTGATCGTAAGAGTAAGTGTTGCGACATTAGATGGTCTATGACCCATTTGATGGTCTGATAACCCATTAGATGGTCTGAGGACCAATGAACCATATATGTTGGGAAGACTATTGAGACCCTGGACATCCATCTAAATGAGTTGATAAGCTCTTACTCGGTCTAATGATCCATTGAACAATCACATGATCAATTACACTCTTAAACGGTCGATGACTTATTAGATGGTCTCATAACCAGCACATCATATGTGGAATCTGTGTGTTTATGTTTTGATGTTCATAAAAATTAGTTGTTTGGTTTATTAGTTGCGATAATGATTAGTACAACTACAGTATACAGTAAACCCTTATACAATGTGATGAATGTGTTGAACATGTAAATATGTTTGGTTAAAACAATTGATTATGAAAAAGTGAAAATTTCCAAATATGTATGTCATGTAAAAATGTGTTCATTCAAAGAGTGCACATTTTCGAGGAATAAAAAGATATTAATAATACTTTTTTAGGAATAGAGATATCTTAATTTTTTTTTCAAATTATCTTGCTTAAACAAATTTTAATTAATTTTGATAAGAAGCAAAGCGATTTATTGTAAATTTCATATATTGTATTTGCTCATGCATTTTTTTTGTATTTCTCTAAAATTCATTATTTCCTTAATAGATTTATTCAAACTAAGTCTTTCAAATGTCTTTCTATCATATTGTGAATGTATCTGATTGTCTTCTAATAAAAACAGTTTTAATAAATTGAAGATCTCATATATTATATTTTCGAATCACGCATTATCTAGTACAAACATAATTATGTCAATATTTTGATTTGTTTTTACTAATATATATTACAAATCTTTTGAGTTCATTTCTTAACCAGGTTTGAAGCAAAAAAAAATTGAAAGGTTGTAGATCCAAACTTTATATTTTGAGCCTCTATCATAAAAAAAATGAAGATTGAATATATTGTAAAATAAAAAATTAACTCACTCAAATTTTAGAGGACAAATTCAAAAAGATATATGAATAGATTAAAGGTGAAAAACGAAGATAAGAGCAAGCCAAGTAATTCAATTCATTTGAGTAATCCTGCTGAAGATACCAAAGATACAATGAATGTCTAATCAAGTTGTTTATGAGTATAGTCTTCTAGGTTAAGTGTTAAATTATTGTAATCTTTCACATTGTGAAATTATACCTTTGTGAGCTTTCATCGTGTTCTCTTTAAGATTGGTTATTGAGCTCTTAATATTATGGAAAGACTAATAAGGTATAATCTATAGAGGAGCAAATACTCATTGTAACATGGAAAGGTGAGAATACTTATTGTGACTTGGAGATGTGAGAATACTTGTTAAAACCAAGTATTTTGGTTAGTGGAAGCTCTTAGGGGGACTAGATGTAATCCTAGTTTGAGTGAACCAGGATAAATTTTTTTGTATGCATATCTATTTTTACTCTTGTTGTTGCTTATATTTTGATTGCTATAATAGATTATTCATTAGACAGTCTTACATAAACACTATTGCTAAATGATATGATAAACAATCCATTAGATGGTCTACACTACAACAAAAACTAAAATTACCGATGAGACAAATCTATCGAAAACATCTAAAATCTGTCGTATTTACCGATGGATTTTTTACGGAAATAAAATTCGTCAGTAAATTGGTTGTAGATAAATTTAACGACGGATCTTTTGAGTCCGTCGATAATTATAGACAGCTTTATCCATCAGTAAATCTGTCGATAAATCGACAAATATTAATTTTATTATAAAAATTAATATTTGTAATTAGCGAAGGATTAAATCTGTCGATATCTATTGGTAATGATATTTTATTGACAGATAAAATTCCGTTGATAAGGTTCCGTCAGTAATTTAGCTTTTTCTTGTAGTGCTAGTAGAAAATTTGTTTTTCGTCTACTGCCAAAAGAACTTAAGAGGTGTGGTCATCAACTATGATTATCATAATGCATTACTTCCTATAATTTAAGAGGGGATAGGGACTTTGAGATGTTAGTTACTTGAATGACAACTGTAGTGTTGAAGTTTGATCTTCTTTTATGATTTGTAGGACAATTTTAATGCTAAATTACATTTTCGTCAAGTATCCAACCACATTTTATTACCAAACACCTTTCATTAACCTTTTGCGTTAGATTTTCAATTCATAGTTGGTCTTGCACATTATATTTTTGTGTTAGAGTGCAATGTTAGATTGTATCAAACCAATTCCTCTCTTTTCTTATGGAAATCCAAATTAAAAGGAAGATTTACTTGACACATGGGAGGCTTTCAAATAATTTTCCAAATGAGAATGAATTTCAAATCAGAAAGTGAAAATATTTTATTGTGGTCTCTATTCTGGTCTCACTGTCTAATTCTCTAACTTTATATGATGGTGGTTGTTTGAATAAATTCAGTAATCTAACTATCCTTGTTTGAGTTTATTAAAAGTATGACTTATATGTGCTTTTATTGTTAGTGATGCTTAATTTCATTGTTTGAGTATGACTAAATAACATTATCTTAATTTCTATAGAATTTTGTTGATCAGGTGTTTTATTGTATTTTGTTTTAGTTTTTGTGTTTTAGTTATCATTTTATTTTCATTTGGATGTGTGAGAATTCTAGCCTTGAACTTAGAGTGCAAAAGATGGTTGATGAACATGTTTTTACTTATACTTAGACCCTTTAATTATGGTCTTTTTGACATGTAATCAATAATAAATCCATTGTTTTAATTAAGATTCATCTAATTGAGTTTAATTAGGCATTAACTATTATTTCTACTAATCTTTCACTTTTACACAAAGTAGACAGTCTAACAGGTCTACCCATTATACAGTCCAATTAGATGATCCCATTTCAAGATCCATAGTGGGACACACCACTTTGAAGAGGAAAGATGTCGACTCAGAAACAACATTATCTATGCACACTTTTTCTATAATTGATTGTCTCTAAAATGTAGCATACAAAATCTTCTATTTTACCTCAAATTTGACGCATTGTATAGAGGAAAAATCTCAATTGAATTTCCTACAATATCTCTTGCAACAAATTGAATTATTATGAGTTTGATTGATTTCAAATCAAAAACTTGTATCCAGAGCAGAAATTGGAAACAAAATATCTGAAAGAAATTGTGAGAATGAAAATTTATTACTTTACTAGAAAGAAGATATTCACAAAATTAATCTTTGATGCATAAGGTAACATATGGTAATTGAAAGAATAATATCTGAAGATTAAATTTAAGCTAATCTTGCGAAGAAAAGGAGTTTATAAATAGCTATTGAAAAAAACATGAAAGGTATCAAATAGCAGCACCGTAGAAGACACTCTAAAACTCTAATTTTATTTCCTCTTTTTGTAATTCTTTTATTTTCGTTTTCTTTGTGAATGATTAAACTTCTTTGGGTTGATTCTCTTGTGCTTTTGCAATGAATTATGAGGTTTCTATTCAATAAAGTTTTGTTCTATAATTCTTTATAACATATTATACTTTACTATTGGTCTTTTTGAAATCTATTTTTTGGAAAATAATTGTTTTTAAACACTTGTTGAGAATTTGATTGTTTTTCTTTAATTAGAATGTTTGGTTGATTCACTTAGCTTTAATCCATCTCTTGTAAACTTAATCAAGATGTAAAAGATAAACATCTCATTGAGTAGATGTTGGAACGAAGCGAGATATTAAATAAATTTGTTGATAAGATTATGTCAAATTTGATTGACACTTATTTGATTAGGTTCAACTCTGTAAATTGAAATGAAGAATAATAAAATAAAAGGAAACTAAGGAAGAATTTACTGTGAATAAACCAGAAAGTCAACTTACTTTCTTTACTATTTTTCATTGTCTAATTTATTTTTCTGTTCTTCAATCATAAATTCCATTTTCATATACTATGATCTATATTATTACTAACTTTTATTACTTGCAGATAAATTTTTTAACATTTTTTTGTTAAATTTACTATTGAATTCGTTGAGGAAAACTTGAGGTTAACTTTTTCTTTTCTATACTATAATATATTTGGTATTAGACAATTTAGTACCGCGTTAGGCGGTCTAAATTGAAACATATTTAATTTGCTCATAAAACAACTACATTCAGTGGTATAAGTTTTAGGGTTTCGATTTTTCTTCCTGGTGAAATTTTTGTTTGGACTATGTTCAATTCTTGTTTATGTTATGAGTGACATAATTTTGAATGATATTATATTTTTTTAATGGCATTATCTTATGAATTTTTTTTAAAAGTTGTGTTTGGTGATATTTGATTAATGGAATATGTATAGACAAGTGATCTTTTAGTTTTTTTAGTTATATATGAGATTTTCATCAGATAGAAATGATCAAATTTAAATTTGATGAACAAAGGATAACCGAAGGGAGACTATTACTTGATTTGTAATTTGGTGTAGTCAGTGAGCCTTTCTTTATTTTTGTGATCTTTTAATATTGCATATACGAAACTCGTGGATCAGTAATTTAATGATATTAAAGGTTATAAATAATATGATCACATTTATCTTGTCAATTTAAAATAAAAGCATCAATGGAAGAAAATTCATGTTGGTTACTAGTAGGACTATTTTGAGATTTCATATCTATGTATTGCTATCTTAGCGTACATTGCATATAACATTGACGTATGTACTATATAACATATTTTATCCGATCATTTTCCACTAATAGTGGATGTTGCTTTCCTTTCTAATGTTGATTTTAAGTCAAACTATCTTATGATTGAAATCGAGAGATATCACTAGTTTAAAATTAACTTTCCACGTCACATGTTTTATATCACATCTATAGGAAAACGATGAAAAAAATTTACGATGGCATTTTTATAACTAAGTGGAACTTTATTATGTTAAATTGTTTGAAGTTCAACATAAAACTCAACTTTTATGTTGGATTGTACGTGTGTCTGATGTAAATATTGAGATTTACATCCATTCTCAAACAATCCAATGTAAAAATTCTTAAATTAGGCCTTTGAACCTTGTTCTTCTTCGCAATTCTGGCACAATTTCTTCCTTTTTGTGTTCTTTCTCGTGTGATGTTGTTTATGTGTGACTTTAGAGGTGTTGGATATTGTTTTGTTAGTTTGAATCGGTTGGTATTAGTCTTCTATCATATTGGTCGCTTTTGTCTTATTGAATTTTAGTTTTTGTGGGCTAAGTATGTCATTGGGGTAGCTATTTTATATCTCCATTATATTGAAATTGAAATTGTGATTGTTTTTGGAATCTCAATCAAGACAATGAATAAAATTCTCTATTAAATTTGTTTGTCAGTAAAATTTTATTTAATTTAAATTATGATATTTAGTTCGTTAAATTTGATAACTGAAACTAATTTTTTTAAGGAGTGAATAATAATATATGACGATTAAAACTAAATTTTGAAATTTAAAAATAGTAAAAGTTATAAGGATTAATTAATAATTTTAATCACTAAGAGCAAATTAATATTGTAATCCCTACTTTATTTAAAATGATAGGGATTAAGTTATAAGAAATTAATCCATAATTATAATATTATATGGTGATTAATATTATAATTTGGAATTTATGAATATTAAAAATTATAAGGACTAATTAATTATTTTAGTTCCTAGGAGCGATTTAATATTTTAGTCCATACTTTGTTCAAAATGATAGAGATTAAATTATGAAAAATTTATAAAATGTAGTTTACATTTATTGCAGAAGTAAGATGTGTTGAATATGTTTGGGAAGTATTATTTGTTTTTATTGTATTAGTTTGATTTAAATTAAATATCCTATTGATATCGATATTGAGTGAACTTAATTCCTCTTTTGAGATTTAGTGCAAATAGTTAAAGATTAATTATTTGATTTAAATCTTCAATTGCTTAATTCAACAATGTGAGAAAATTATTTTTTATAATTGTTTAGTATGTACACATTATAAGTCTATTATGAAATTTGGTGAAAATTTGGTTAAAACCATTTTGTGTTGTTATTTAGATGCATACTTGATTGTGATGCTTTGTTATCACTTTCATTTCATGTACTTCTAAAATGTTGTCAGAATTTTATTAAATTTAAGATAATAACTTTGTTTGTACTTGTTATTGAATTATGCAAAATGTTTTCTCGAATAGGTAAGGCCTTACCTTCAACTAAACAAGTGAGAATCACATATTTTATTCTTAATATTTGTAAAATATGTTTTGGCCAAGTTCAAGAGGGGGTGAATTGAACACTTGAAAACTTTTCACAAACTGTTTGGAGAATGAATAATGTTTATAGAAAACTATTCAAGATGATATGTAAAGCAAACAACAAAAGTTCAAAAATAGTTTCAGCTCAATATCAATCAATCAGATACAATCAATTGAAACCAGAAAATAGTTCTTGAAAGTACTGTGCACAGTAAAAGCAGTTCTTGAAAAATTAAATCAAGAAATCAAAGAATTAGATAAACTTCAAGTTTATAATGATTTACTGATTAAAGAGCTTTTTGTCAAACAATACAAACTATGTTAAGTGTATGAAAACAATCTTTAATCAACAACTGTGAAAGATTAATTTTTCTGGAAAAGCAAACTGATAAACAGTAAACTAGTATGTTGAGAAACTGCAGATTTTCAAAAAACTGGTATACTGGTTGTTAATTAGATTCAAAACTGTTCAGAGTAGACTGTGTTAAAACAGAATATATGTTTTCAGATGTTACTTAAAATGCTTTCAGAAACTTAATGAAATTATTCAATTGGTAAAAGATTCAGTAGATTCTGAAAATTCAAGAAACACAACAAGATTTAACAAGAATAGTAAAGAGAGAGCAAGAGAGATTCAAGACATAATAGATTTATCCTGGTTTACCCTTCCACAAGGGCTACGTCCAGTCCCTTACACCACTATAAGGATTTCCACTATAAAAAGATCAAACTAGACCAGTTTGCAAAAAACAACAACAAGCTCCCCGCAAGTAAACACTGCTCCCCGCAGCAAACAACCTGCTAAACCTACAGTAGAACCCATAACTATACAAACTCTACTGTATATTGCAAAACACTCCTTGCTGATCCCCTTAGCAAGTTACAACCTGTACAGAACAAAATTACCAACCTAGGTAACTCACAGAATAACCTTCAATATAGTGAAAGAAATATCACAGTCTCAGCAATACAAGCACTTCTATACAACAAATTACAAAAGTAATAAAGAAAGCGTATAGAAGGCTTAGTCTGATGATCAAATCAGTGAAGAAACTGTCTCAGTCAAATCAAAGCTCCAGTAGTAGTTGAGAAAACAGTTCTTGATGAAAACTTTGATTGATCTTGATCACTAGACAACGAAAGCGATTTTGCTCTTTTTGAAAACTCAAATGTTCATGCTCAGAAAATGTTTAAATTGATTTCAATTCGTGTCTCGTATGTTTTCAAAAACCGTGCCAAATATTTATAGACAACTGTCTTAAAAATTCAATCGATTGTTTTGGCAAACAGTTGATTTTTTTTCTCGAGTTAGTTAAAACAGTTAATCAAAATGTAATTTCTGATTTTAATGATTTCTCAAATCTTTTGTTAATTCAGAAAAATATTTATAGAGCTTATCCTTAATTAAGATTGCATGCATCACTGATTTGAACTCAAACTTACCCCACAACACACAATCCTAGGTTCTAGACCAAGTTCTTCAATCTTCATGAAATCTTCATGCATTCGACATATGATCATAAGGTCTTGAACTTCTTCACTTGGTTGATTTCATCAAATCATCATGGTAGCCCACTGGTGCTAACAATCTCCCCCAATTTGATGAAGACAAACAATGGTGTGTTGAGTTGAAATGCATGCTTGTTCTTCTTTCAATCATTCTACTGGCTTTCACAAAGCTCTCCCATAATTTGATATCCTGTTAATAATACTTCATAGAACAGAGTGAAGAAAAACAGTAACACACAGGATAACAACTTTCATTGATATTAAGCACGAGTACATGATAACCATTAAACAATATATATCATGCACCAAACTGATACAACCATAACAAACTAAAGTTTGGACTAGGCTGGATAAACTAGCAAATCAGAGTAGTAGCAGTAACATAAAACATGAAACAACAAACATTAGCAGCAGAAAATATCACAAACATTAGGCAAGCAGTAAACTGAACATAAACCTAGACTCCTAGACCACAACCACAACACTTCCTAATCACAAACACACCTAATTCTCCCCCATTGGATTCATCAAATGGACGAGAAACCACTACTAGATATGCAATGCAAACGCCCTATTCGTCTGGTGGAAAGAACAAAGTCCCCATCTTGGACTGGATATCTTCAACTTGTGTTTCAATAAACAAGAATGCGTTTCACAGTACTGGTGATGACTACGGTTCTAGTTTTCCAATTGATTGAACTGTGTCATCATGAGTTGTTCGAGTCTGGAGAAAGAGTCTTGACTAGGAGCAGTAGGTGTTTTTGGTTCTGGTTCATCTTGATCAACATTTTTGTTCTCATCTTCGTCATCCTCATCATCATCATCATCAATGCATTTTCGTTCTTCTTCTTCATCATCGCCAACTGAATCTTCATCAACTTTTGCAAATCCATTTCTTATTTTTCATCTTTTCAGTCCAATCTTGGTGAGATTTGCAGTGGTAATCTGGTTCAGCGCCTAATTTTCAGTTCCCACATCTATGTCAAAATATTCAATAAACTGTGACAACAGTATCACATATGGTATGTGATATTCTAGTTTCTTCCCAACTTTGAATGGATGCTCACGAATCACATTAACCAAGTTGACTTTGATCTTATTCATGAGGTAGTACATGAGTATAAGATCCTCCTCAGTCAATGTTGCATGGTTGAAGCCATGGGGGGTCAACACCCAAATCACGATATAAGCCAGAATTCTCGGTATAGCAGCAAGTCCTCCTACATTGAACGTCCTTGAGGCAGACTCTTGATTCCTCAAGCATGATTTATAGAACTGAACTTTGTTAAAGTTCCCTAGTTCTGATGTGTTCCCTCTGCTAACAGTAGCTCCTTCATTTCTTGGGCCAGTGACACTAAGCCAGACCTCCTCATTGATTGTTATGTCAATGGCCTTCACCTGTGAGTACAGATTCTCCTCGTCATACCACATGTTGGTCAAGAACACCTTAACCAGATCTGGGTAAGTGTTCCCAGTCAGCTTCAAGAACCTGTCCAGCTTTTGAAACTTAAGCATGTCACGGACCTCATCAAGTTTCTCCTCCTTGAGCCACTCAAGACTCAGCACTTTCGGAGTAATGATCATCCTCTTACTGTACAATTTATAATACTCTTCAATACTCTCCTGGTTTCCTACAAACCACCTATCAAGGTAATCGGTTTCATTGTTGTCACTGTCTGATCCAGCCTGTTTAACCATAGCCCTTTTGGTTCTTTTTCATGGGTTGGAGGAAGAAGCCATTTTTGGTGGAAGAGTGGGTTGTAGGAAAACTAGACTTTACACACAGAACAAATAAGGCAGTGAAGTAGTTACGAGTGAATGCATGCTCAGCCCTCTACTTAATGAAAAACAATTCCATCGAAAACAACACATTGATTGACAATTCAAAAACACAAAACAACTTTTGCAGTTTGTTGAGATTCTACAAGTAATCAATTCAGAGCAGGTTATACTTAGCTGCAGAAAATCTCAAAAACATCTTTTTGACTAGTTGACTCTCCACTGTTGCAGCGCCATGTAGCATCTCGAGCTGTCTCTCTCTGACATGCTAAACATGAGTATTGAGTTGCTTTGTCTTATTCAACCCTTCAACTACTTGGGTTCCACTGTGCTTGGTTCTGTTTGCATTCTTTCAGTTACACAGTACCACTTTATTGCGTTGTAACTCCAACACAGTTTCATATGCATCCAGAATTAACATTTAATCAGATATCAATATCTAGTCAGTTTTAACATTGTTATTAATCAGATTAAAAAAAAACTAATCCAGAAACAGTGAATAGTCATGTGAACCTGATACATTAAAAAAAATTGAACTGATCTAGTGATAAAAAAATTTGAACCCGATACAGTAGTTGTAAAACTAAAAACTTATACAGTAAGAAAAATCGAAACTGGTAAAGTAATCTGTAAAATTAAAGACTGATCCAGTGAACATGATGTCTGGCCTGCTGGCAGTAACATATAGCAATGAACTGATTAATCCTCTGTACTTGGTTTGATCCACACTGGTTCCTTTTTCATCCGAATCCAAGTAACAGTTAGTGGCCATAGGTGTTGAAATATCTTTGTAGTTTTCCATGTCAAACTTCTTCAATAATTCTTTGCAGTACTTGGTTTGACTAAGGAATGTCCCATGATTTAGTTGCTTGATCTGCAGTCCAAGAAAGTAGTTAAGTTCACCCATCATGGACATCTCAAATTCTCCCTACATAGCTGCAACAAACTGCTCACACAGATTTTGATTAGTGGATCCAAATATAATATCATCAACATATACTTGAACCAAAATAATATCATTGAATGCTTTCTTAATAAACAATGTCTTAATCTGTTTTGCCTCTCTCATATGCATGAGATAGCAAGAAGTTGCTCAACCTCTCATACCACTGTCTTGGGGCTTGCTTCAAACTGTAAAGAGCTTTCTTCAGTTTGAAGACATAATCTGGATGCTTATGATCTTCAAATCCAGGAGGTTGACAAACATAAACTTCTTCATCAATATACCCATTAAGGAAAGCACTGTTGACATCTATTTGGTGAAACTTGAATCCATTCATGCAAGCATATGCTAAGAGCAGTCTAACAGCTTCAAGTCTTGCTACTGGTGCATAGGTTTCCCCATAATCAGTTACTTCTTCCTGATTGTAACCCTTTGCAACCAATCTAGCTTTGTTTCTCACAATAACACCTTGTTCATCTAACTTGTTCTTGAACACCCACTTGGTGCCAATGACATTCATCTCACTGGTTCTTGGAACAAGTTTCCAGACCTCATTCCTCGCAAAATGGTTTAGTTCCTCGTGCATGGCATTTATCCAGTTGTTATCTTCTAGAGCTTCACTCACTGACTTGGGTTCAACTTGTGACACAAAGGCCATATGTTCACAAAAATGGTTCATGGATCTTCTAGCAGTTACTCCCTTATGTACCTGACCAATGATATTGTCCAGTGATAGATTCCTAGGAACTCTCCATTCTCTTGGCAGTTTAGAACTCGTTGTTGCTGCTCCAGTGCCAGATTCAATCGGTTAATCTTGTAGTTCAATCGATTGAACTTCATCCGATTGATTGTCTTTTTCAGATTTAACCAGTTGATCTGTGACAATCTTCTGATTCACTAGTTCATCACCATCTGCAGTAATCTTAATGCTGTCCTGCACTGTGGTCAGTTTCATCAAATGCAACATTCATGGATTCTTCTACAACCATGGTTCTCCTATTATATACTCTATATGCATGACTATGCAATGAGTAACCAAGAAAGATACCCTCATCCGCTTTGGATCAAATTTGCCCAAGTTATTTTTCCCATTGTTTAAAATAAAACATTTACATCCAAAAACTTTTAAATGGGAAATGTTAGGCTTTCTACCTTTAAATAGCTCATAGGGGGTATTTTTTAAGATTGGCCGAATGAGTACTCTATTGAATACATAGCATGTTGTACAAACTGCATCAGCCCAGAAGTCTTTAGGCAAATCTGTTGCATTCAGCAGCGTCTTGGCCAGCTCTTCCAATGATCTATTCTTCCTCTCCACCACTCCATTCTGCTGTGGAGTTCTTGGTGCAGAAAAGTTGTGTTTGATTCCTTGCTTCTCACAGAATTTATCAAAATCTTTCATTTTGAAATTCGCCTCCATGATCTGATTTAATAGTAGAAATCCTACATCCTTTCTCATTTTGAATTACTTTGGCAAATTTCTTAAATGCAAGATAAGCATTATCTTTTATGGCAATGAATAAAGTCCATGTAAACCGTGAGTAATCATCTACAATTACTAGACCATAGTAATTACCACCTAGGTTTTTGGTTCTTGAGGGACCAAATAAATCTATGTGAAGCAGCTCAAGTGGTATAGTTGTTGAAACCACATTAATCGGTTTAAAAGAGCTTTTAGTTTGCTTACCCTTTTGCCATGCTTCACATAGTTTGTTCCTCTCAAACTTAAGCTTAGGAAGACCAATTACAAGATCCTTAGATGCAATCCTATTTAGATGATGCATGTGAATGTGTGCAAGTCTCCTATGCCACAACCAAGATTCATCATCTCGGGATAGCAAACATTTCATACTAGGAATGATACTTGAGACATTAAGCATATAAACATTACTTACTCTTTTACCTACAAGAACTGTTTCAGTAGATTATGAGTCTGCTATAGTGTATTGCTCTGGTCCAAATGTGATCTTGTATCCACGATCACACAGTTGACTGATACTCAGCAGACTATATTTCAGACCTTCTACCAGCAACACATCCTTTATGATCACTTTATTCTCGCTTCCTATATCACCAACACCAAGAATCCTTCCTCGATTGTTGTCTCCGTAGGTGACAAATCCTGCTGGTTTCCATTTCAAGTTAATCAATTGTGAAGCCTCTCTTGTCATGTGCTTTGAGCATCCACTATCCAGATACCACATCAATTTACTGCATGCTGACTGTTCCTGCAAAATAGATTAGATTTGAGGTTTTGGTACCTAGTTAAATTTGGGTCCAACAGTGTTAGATGTGCTTTTGGGCACCCACCTAACTAGTCCTTTTGGCACATCAAACTTTCTAATTTTACAGTTCTTCACAGAGTGGCCTTTTCTCATACAATAAAAACAGGTCAATGGTGATGAAAATTGTTGTGCATCTGTTTTAAAAATGTTAGAAACTTTGTTGGCTGAAATACAAGAGGGAGTGAATTGGATATCAAAATTTTTTTCAAAAACTATTTTACCTTTTAAAAAATGCAAGTCAGTTTGATAAACTGGATCTTTATTGACTTTACTGAGCAGAGCAGTAGAATGAATCAGTAAACAGAATATAATCCAGTCACAGAACAATGCAGCAAACCAAACAGTTTTATCAGAATTCAAATGCAAGTACGGAAGCGTCTTAGTTTACTACACACAAACAGAATAGAAGTTAACCACACAGAATGAACTGATCAACTTCAATTCAAACAACAGTTCTAATTATTATGAATCAATCAAAAATAAAATTCTTTTTATTAAAGAACCAGTTATTAAAAAAATGTTTAAGTCTTATATCAATTATAGATTCTAAAAATAGTTTATACAGTGAACCAGTTAATTAAATCAGTGATCAAGAAGGAGAAAGAAGATTCAAGAACACAAAGGTTTTTATACTGGTTCACCCACCAAACGGGATACGTCCAGTCCCTCACACACAGTAAGGATTTCACTAAACAATGATCAACTGATCAAGTTTACAACACTTGCCCACGGCAAAACAACACTGCACTCGCAGCAACCACTGTTGAACCTACAGCAGACCAAGAAATCACACAAAGTCCACTGTGCGTCTCAAGAACACTCTTGCTGAAACCCACATCAAGTCACAGTTATACAGAGTCTACTGTATAACCCAGAAACGTCTCACTCCAACCCGCAGTAGACCACTGCTGAACCCACAGCAGAACAAGAAACCACACAGAAACCCACTATGTGTTTCAAGAACTCCCTTGCTAAAACCCACAGCAAGTCACAGTTATATAGAACCCACTGTATAACCCAGAACCGCTTGACACTGCCCCTCTCAGTAGGCGAACCACCAATATAGTCCCACTGTACCATGAATTACACCCCAGTAATTCACAAATACAGTAGCAGTTTTAATACAGATGAAGAACACAGTCACAACAATACAAGCACTTCTATACAAAGATTTACAAAAGTAATAAAGAACGAGTATAGAAGGCTTAGTCTGATGATCAAATCAGTGAAGAAACTGTCTTAGTCAAATCCAAGCTCCAGTTGCAGTTCAAGAAAACAGTTCTTTGATAAAAACGTTGATTGATCTTTGATCACTAGACTCAAGGGCACTTTTGCTCTCTTTGAAATCTCAAATGTTCGTGCTCAGAAAATGTTTAGAATGATTTTCGTTTCTTACAAAAATTTCGCGCTAATTATTTATAGACAACTGTCATTTAAAAATTCAGTCGATTTTGATTTTTCAAATAGTCGACTGTTTTTCTCCAGTTAGTTAAAACAGTTGTTCAAAACGCAAGTTTTGATTTTAACGATTTCTCAAAACTTTTGTTAATACAGAAAATACTTGTGGAGCTTATCATTGATTAAGATTGCAAGCATCACTGATTAGATCTCAAACTTACCCCTCAACACACACTCCTAAGTTCTAGACCAAGTCTTCAATCTTCATGAACTCTTCATGCATTCCACATATGCTCGTAAGGTCTTGAGCATCTTCACTTGGTTGGCTTCATCAAATCATCATAGTAGCCCACTGGTGCTAATAAACAAAACTACTGTAGTTCTTCTGTTTTCTTTGAGAACCAGTTTGATGACCAATGCCAGCTTTTTTGAAAACATAGTTTTGAGAACCCAAAAATGGCATTTAAGTTTGTAGTACCCATTGAAAGTTTAGAAGCAATAGTGATTAAGTAATTCACTTTGTTCTGCAGAGCTTCACAGTTTTCACAGTTAATTGGCTGACTAGAGTCAAGACTACTGGAAGCTTTGTAAATCATTTCCAAATGTTCAAAATCAGTTTTCAGTTCTAAAATTTCATCTTCCAAGAGGGAGGGAAAGTTTTTGAAAGAAAAACCAAGAGAGAATCCTCCTAAAGTCATAGTTCAAGAAAATACCAAAAGAAAGGAAGAATTCACACCCTCTGGCAAAACTAGTGATATTAAGTGTTTTAAATGCTTGGGTCGGGGTCATATACAATCTCGATGTCCATCTATGAGAACCATTTTGATGAGAGGCCAAGATCTATATAGTAGTGAGGAGGAAAAAAATGATGAGAACACTTGTGAGGGGTCGGATAATGAAAGAGGGGAGGATGCTTATGCTCATGAGGGAGAATTATTGATGATGAGACGCTCCCTTAATAACCAACCTAGTCCACAAGCGGAGTCACAATGAGAGAACATCTTCCACACAAGATACAAAATTTCTGAAAATGCATGCTCTCTCATCTTTGACAGCGGGTCGTGTTGTAATTGTTGTAGTGCTAGGATGGTTGATAAATTAAAACTTGAATTATTGCCCCACCCTAAACCTTATAAATTACATTGGATTAGTGATGGGGGGACAATAATGCTAAAAATCAAGTAAAGGTCAAGTTTTCCGTGGGGAACTATATTGATAATGTTTTATGTGATGTAGTACCCATGGAAGCTTGTCATGTTTTATTGGGAAGACCATGACAATTTGATAAACAAACTATTCATGATGGTCTTATCAATGAAATCACCTTTACTCATAACAACAAAAAGTTTGTACTTCATCCTTTGACACCTACTCAAGTGTTGGAAGATCAAGTACAAATGAAAAATAAACTACACAATGAAAAGAAAAGCAAAACTCCAAGAAATCATAATCTTAGTATTAAAGATACACATGGGGTGTGGGAGCTTGGTGTTCCTTCCCACGAGATTACTCAAAAGGAGTCTTTGTTAACTAAAAATTCTTTAAAAACATGCCTCCTTAATGAGCAACCACCCTATCTCTTGTTATGTAAAGGAACACTCATGTGTACACATTCTGATAAAACTGGATCTAAGGTTCTACCTCCTTCTATTGAAAAACTTTTGAAGGAATTTGATGATGTATTTCCTAATGATGGTCCTACAGGATTGTCACCTTTTCAGGGAATAGAACATCAAATTGATTTTGTTCTGGGTGCTAGTTTGCCAAACAGATCAGCATATAGAACAAATCCTGAAGAAACTAAGGAGATAAATCTCAGGTTCAAGAGTTATTAGATAAAGGTTGGTAACAAAGAAGTCTTAGCCAGTGCGCCGTGCCAGTTTTGTTGGTGCCAAAAAAAGATAGGAAATGGAGAATGTGTTGTGATTGTCATGCAGTTAACAATATCGCAGTGAAATATAGGCACCCAATTCCTAGGCTTGATGATATGCTTGATGAATTGCATGGGTCTACTGTATTTTCTAAAATTGATCTAAAAAGCAGATACCACCAAATTAGAATCAAAGAAGGTGATGAATGGAAAACCGTTTTTAAGACCAAATTTGGACTATACGAGTGGTTAGTGATGCCTTTCGGACTCACTAATGCACCTAGCACTTTTATGAGGCTAATGAATCATGTACTTAGGGATTCTATAGGAAAGTTTGTAGTAGTTTATTTTGATGATATCCTTGTATATAGCTGTTAGCACCAGTGGACTGATGCAGTGATTTGATGAATTCAACCAAGTGAAGATGCTCTAGATCATGTGATGGATGGGTGAAGACCTCTTGAAGTTTGAAGAATTGAATCTAGGATCTAGAAATGTGTTGGGAGTAAGTTTGAAGTTCAAATTGGTGAGGGTTATGATCTCAATCGAAGAAGGGCTCTTTAATAATTTTTCTAAACAAATAAAACATTTAAAAAATTGATAAAAGCAAAAACTGATTTTTTTTTAAATAACGGTTATAACTAACTGAGAAAAATCTAGTCGACTAAACTGTGATTCAGTCGACTGAAACCGTTATGACAGTTGGTCTATAAATACTTGGCGCGCGAATTTTTAAATT
>Ga0209700_106189_pt1 | contig 18938 bp, 8 predicted proteins | sample SiratroredBW_FD_187528 | JGI IMG/M metagenome (GOLD analysis project Ga0209700, IMG submission 187528) | Root nodule microbial communities of legume samples collected from California, USA - Siratro red BW (SPAdes) (version 2) | ecosystem: Host-associated > Plants > Roots > Nodule | place: USA...
AAAAAAAAAAAAAAAAATCAATAAAAACCATTAATAGCCAAACATGGAATAACCCAAACAAACTCGATTTTATTTTCCAAAAAGTAAGTTTTGGTCATCTTGCTAGGAGTGTTATTTTCTTATCTATGCATCTATTTTTATGTTTATTTTTTACTTTCTTTTAACTTCATCACTCTTCCTATCTTAAAAAGTATTTCTTCATGAACAAGGACTTTATACATTTTATAAAGGCTAAAAAGCAATTTACCATTAGAAAACATATTAATGAGTACTTTATTTATGAATGCTATAAAATATTTTAAGGGAATTAGAAAATTATGATCTCAATAAGAGAGTCCATATAAAACTATAATAGGTTTGGTGTGTGGGAATAGAATCAATCAAGCTATAAGTGATTGGAATGGGAGAAGTCTTTGGTTGAAGAACTCTTTTCAAGTCATAAATGTTGTCTAACATAAATAAGGATTAACAAATAGGTGGGTATGGAACTAACCTACAATGAATATATATATCCAATGAAATATGAATGGAAAATAGCATGTGGTTTAGGTATAGTTTAGGTTTTATGTATGGTTGTCTAACTGAGTAAAAAAATTCTTATTCAATTTATAAGTGGTCAATAAATCTCTTGAAATGTTTGAAAATGTACACGTATTGGTCATCGATTTATTTACTAAAAAGAAATTACTCTTCTTTAGTTAGTGTGATGTGTACCTCCTATTGAATATAGTTTCAAAATATTGTATAATTTATACTAGATAATAAACTATGTGATTTACGACATAGATAGTTATGAATAAATAAACGTAAAATTGAAATATAATTAATTTTTGTAATAAAAATATGCAGTGATACAAGGTCAAATATAAATTGAGTAATTTTGATCATCTCATATAAATAATTGCTAATGTAAGTGGTTAATTTAATTTGGAAATATTTTTTTTCAAATTTAAATTTTGTGTTTTCATTATGTTAATTATTAAATTTTCAATGTCAAGTTTCTATTTTAATTATTAATTACCAACTTTTATTGTTGTTTTAATTTTATGTTTATTTATTTATGTAATATATATTTACAAAATTAATAATAATTTTGGAAGAAAATTGTTTGCTCCGAACTTTCTTTTGAATAAGCTAAAAAAATCTGATTCGACCTTATATCAGCCTACGGAATATTTTGGTCTAATTGAAAAGAAAACAGAAAATCAAAAAATAATTTTAAATTAAAAAAAATAAATGAAATATTTACTGTTTAAATTTTAAATCACAAAAATAAAATTAATTTCGATTTTTAGATGTAATGATTTGATATTAATATGCATATATATTTTAATGAAATAATATTATTTCTTAAATTATAATATTGTTAAAGAAACAGTCATATCTAAATCAATCCACTTCAATTTAATATACTATAATTTTAGTCTTATTTAATTCATTTTAAACATTATTCCAGTTAACTATTAAGTTAGACCTATTTTAGTAGTTCAACCTAACACTTACATATATACACTCAAATAATATTTTCTTTGGGATGGATAAAAAAATTCCGAAATTTGAAACTATTAAGTATTCTGAATTAATTTTATCATTTTTCATAGTATTAATAACTGTATTTGTTTATACAAGAATCTTAGTTTGGACATAAATTTAATGAGTTTAATTTGATATGTTAGGTTCACACGTGGTCATGATAATATTAAACTGGTTAGACCCACATGTTTGCTTCAACAAATCAAAGTAGTCAAAAGCACGATAAAATAATAAGAAGTTTAAATGTTTCCTATATAAACATTTCTTTTATGTAATTTTTTAATGTAACGTCTTCCAATTTAATCAACCCATTTGAATAACCACTACATATATCAAATTACTAACTTTTTAAATTATCTTAAATTCAATTGTATCACTAAACTTTTATACTAATAAAAAAATTAGTTAATATTATTTATTTTACTAATTAAAAAAAATATTTGTTTGAAGTATTTTTCATAAGGACTTAATATCAAGAATAAAAAAAAATTATACGGATTTTTGTACTTTTCCATAGATAATAAAAAAAATCGTTGAGAATATAATTTCAATTAATTGTAGGGATTTTGAGATAATAGGACAAAAGGAGTTTGAAAAACAATATTTTATTTCTTGTAGTTGAATCAAGAAAGAGTATGTTGTACTAAAGAAAATGAACTTTTATAGTAAAAAGAAATCAACTTAAATAGATAAACACGTTAAACCTAAATTCACCACTACAGAATCCAAATTTATTTTAATTTTAAATGAGAGATTAGTTAAGACAATTATATTATTGAACCAACAACAACTATGGTTTTGGATGCCATTAATCAAAATCAATACGTGTTATTAATTAACAATTTAATATCATAATTTAAAAATAATATCGAAGATGACACCTCATTTCCATCGTAAACCTTCATACGTCACTCACTTACGTGAGGTTACGTTCTTTAATTATTTCTAGGTTTTTTCCACATGATTCAATTTCTAACTTTGAAAAAGTTGAATTTTCTTTGCTTTTTCTTTTTCTTTCCAACCAATATCTCAGTCATTTTCATATTTTCCTATCTCAATGGAAATTGCTCTCTCTATTGAGAATCTTGTTCTACACAAAACAATTTTTTTCTTCGACGTTGATTTTGTTCCTCCATTAATGGTGGGTCTAAATCAAAGAATAGTGATATGCATGAAATTCCATATATTTGGTGAAAAGTGGGGTGCACTTGTTTTCAGTCAACAACTTTTTATTAATTAAATTTTCCAACTTTTGAACTATTAAACTCTTAAATTACTTACACTCGTGCCCCCACACTTAGGTGTTGGAAAGATGGGTATGTTCTGTTTTTATCTTAAATTGTCATGAAGGGTTTTATTTGAATTTGAATTTAATTAATATAGGACTGGATCAATTCAATTTGTAGGTATAACATATTAATTTTAAGGTTTTAAAAAAAATTAAAGTATTATAAAATTATAATTGTGATATTTTAATATATATGTTATCATATTTTAAAGGTTTCTCGTATTTATAAATATTTTTCTTGCTCAACTCAAACTAACAAAGTAACAAAAACTAAAAATAAATTTTATATCATACAATAATATCATTACACTTAAAAATTGAAATATTAGCATTAGAGAAATTATCTAAATAAGAATTTGTTTTAATAAGACGAGAGTCTTATATAATTTTAAATAATTAAGATTTAAAGTCTCGTTATTTAAAAGTGAGATAAAAAATCTCACGTGACTTAAAAAAATTAGGGTCAATATTAGTTTGTTTATAAAGAAACATTTTTTTTTAATTATTTACTCAATTAGATGAAATATATAATATTAACATCAAATAAATAAATAAATAAATACATATATAGTAGGGGATTTGGTGTACTTGTAACATTGTCTAAGGAAAATAAAATAGTTATATAATCTTAAGTAATTTCTGTATTATTACCTCCAATATTATATATTTTTGTACCAAATATATTTATAATAGAAAACACTAACAATGTAAGGGTAGATTAATTTATAAAAAAAATCATATAATAAAGTATATATACCACATGTATCAATTATATCACAGTCAAAATATAGTTCACACGAAAAATTACAATCAAATCACTCTCAAAGATATGCATAAATCATCAAGCATATATTAGTATAACACTGCAATTTGTTACATTGGACTCTTTCTAGATGATTCAAATTAAGTTTTTCACACCAAAGACTTACATTTACATATTAGCAACATCATTAATAAAAATCAACTTTAATTTCTTATATCAGGATATTTGCATCTGTTATAAAATGGTGATACAAAAATTTTCTCAACTTCTAATCACCTAAAATAGTATATATGTAATTAGTTCATGTTTAAAACATAAGATATATTCTTCTTATAATAGTTTCATGTTTAATATTACAACATTTAGAACTAATACATCTTAGGTATCTTCTAAAAACGATGTTACTTATAATTGAAACATTATATATCTGTTTACAAGATTGACTGTGAATAAAAACATTATTTTAATGTATTCTTATACACATGAATAGTCTAGGCAAGCAACGTAAAACTCACGTTAAAATACATGAAAATATAAATTTAAAATAAATAATTATATATACGATATTTAATATCAGTACTTGATATTTAGATAATAAAAATTATAAAATATTTTTCTTAAATACAGGACAGAATGTAACCTAAATTTATTATCATATATTTTTTATATTTAAAAAAATCATCTCTTATTAGTTGTGAAGTGTTAGAACATGCAGTGCATCTTCTTGTCTCAATGCGTGAAAGACCATAAATTGGTGATGCAGGTCAATCATAATAACCTGGTTTTATAAAGAATATTTCAAAATCAAGGCAAAGTCAAGTCATGACAAACTACAAAATACTCATTTTTTTTATACAAATAGTATGTCGGCATTGTGATGACATGTTCTGATGTGTTTTTGTTGTTTAATATGAAATATTGAGTATAAAACGTAGAAAATGTACATCAAATGAAGAATATTATAAACCCGTCAATGGCAATTTCATGACATTACGATTTATAAATTTATACTTTTTTATAACGTAACTTTTAATACAAATTATGCAATTTTTTATTTGAACAACTTCAATCTAAATAATTTAGGGTGTGTTTAGATTACTGTGTAAAAAATTAAGTTTGATTCAACTTAATTTTGTTTTTAAGTTAAAAGGAAGTTTGAGTAACCCGTTTGGATACTTTTATTTTCAAAGCACTTTTATCACGATGAAGGTATTTGGATGATAATAATGAAAAACAATTATTAAATTGAGTAAGAATTTCATATTATCATATCAATATTATTCTTTTTGGTAAATCTAAATTTATAATATACTATTACTATATTATATTTTGATATTAATATTATTTATTTTGTTATGTTTTTTAGTATATTTGAATTCGTATAGTATTATTATTTGATATTGTGATATTAATATTACCACCGAAGTTTTCTAACAATATTTTTTGTTATTAAATTATTTTTTGGATTTTTTTAATTTTCCTTTTTCCTTTTCATTTAGATTATTTAGTTAGTTGCGCATTAGATGCTTTTTTTTTAGATGGGTTAATTTCTAATAGTATTATTTAAAATGGGAGAAAAAATTTTAATTACTAAGATATGTAAATCATGCTAGTATAATACAATTTTTTAAGTGAAGAAATTGAGTTAGTTACACACGATATCACTTAGACACGATATCACCCAGACATTAGACACGATATACATGAATTGTGGGAGACAAATATCATTTCTTTGTCAATCTCAAAATCATCATACGAACAGGAATTAAATACCATTTCTTTGTCAATCTCAAAATCATCACATGGAGGAGGTACTATCTCAATATTATTGACATTCCTTAGGAAACCCTTAATATTCCTCTTATTTATTTTTTCTCATTTTACTGTATTTAGATTGGTATACAACATAATAAATACAATAAATGTCAATAAATATATAGATAAATATTTAGATTTTTATACATCAAATGCAATAGATGTCAAGAAGGATGGGTGGTAAGAAGAAATAAAATTGGTGTGAAGAAATAAAATTGTTGTGACATTTATTACATTGTATACCAATTTAAATGCACTAAACAAAAACACTAAATTGGTATACAATGTAATAAATGTCACACCAATTTTATTTCTTCTTACCACCCATCTTTCTTGACATCTATTGCATTTGATGTATAAAAATCTAAATATTTATCTACATATTTATTGACATTTAATGTGTTTATTATGTTGTATACCAATCTAAATGCAGTAAAATGAGAAAAAAAATAAGAGGAATATTAAGGGTTTCCCAAGGAGTGTCAATAATATTGAGATAGTACCTCCTCAAATGATTTTCATATTGACAAATAAATCGTGGGAGACAAACACCATTTCTTTATTGTGTAAGATAAATCATACCCAACCGGCATGATGCTGTTGTCAATCTCAAAATCATCATAGGCAGGTACCATTTTAGTATTGTGTGACCACTTCCAAAATGCTTGATCTTCCTCTTATTTTTGTCCTGTTTTATTGCATTTAGATTGCATCTAGGTATACAATGTAATAGATACAATAAATATCAATACATATGTAGTTAAATATTTAAATTTTTGTACATTGAAGACAATAAATGTCAAGAAGGATTGGTGGTAAAAAAAATATAAAATTGGTGTGACATTTATTGAGTTTATTGCATTTGTTAAGTTTTACACCAACCTAAATGCATTACAGGGACACTTAATCTTCCTCTTATTTTATTTCATGATTTACAACATAATAACATAATAAATGCAATAAATGTCAATAAATATGTAGATAAATATTTAGATGTCAAGAAGGATGGATGGCCAAGAAGAAATAAGATTGGTATGAAATTTATTATTTTGTACATCAATCTAAATGTAGTAAAGCAGGACAAAAATAGAAGGAATCACACAACACTGATACGACAAACATTGTTTGTTTCTTTCATAAGTGACATCCTGCGGGTGTCCAACTGGTACTGGTGTACGATTTCTTTCTTAATCTAAAAATCATCATAGGAAGATACAATTTCACTATTGTGTAATCACTTCCAAAATGCTTAATCTTCCTCTTAATAAATAATATTTAGATTTTGTATATGCAATAATATTTAGATTTTGGTATATGCAATAATCAATTAGTGGTCAGAATAATTATTTTGTTGTAAATCAATCTAAATGCACTAAAGCAACACTTAATCTTCCTCTTATTTTTTTCTCCTGTCTTACTGTATTTAGATTGGTGTACACCATAATAAATACAATAAATGTCAATAAATATATAGACAAATATTTAGATGGTTAAGAAGGATGGGTGGCCAAGAAGAAATAAAATTGGTATACATCTATTATGTTGCACACCAATCTAAATACATGAAAGCAGAAGAAAAAAAAAGAAATAGCACATTTTGAGATTGAGAAAGAAATCATGGAGGACGACAAACACGAGATCTCTTACATAAGTGATCTTGTGATCTCTTCACATAAAGATTGTGTCAAACTAGTACAATTTGCCCATTTTAGTAATTAAATTTTTTCTACCCATTTTGAACAATACAAAATAAAATTATCCTATTACAAAAAAAAAACCTAATAAATATGCATCATTTACCTATTTGGAAGAACTCACTTCCTAAAATGGATAGAAAATAATATTTATTCTAACAAAGATCTCAATTTATGATGTTAACTAAATCTTTATAGGTTCTTAATGATTTTTTTTTATAGAATTAAAATAATATTTGTTATAATTTAGAAAATGCTTAATTAAATTTTAAATTTGTTGTAAATTTAGATATTTTCAATTGGATCTTTGTTAAATTTTTTGTCTATTTAGCATTTAAATTTTTTTTATAGTTTTTTTAATTGAGTTTATACCGTTAAACTTTTTTTTGTTATTAGGTGGTGTAATTGTTAACTTGTCCAGAGATTTTGTTCAATTGTATCGACATATTAAAAAATATGATGTTTGTAATTAATACAAAAAAGTTAATATAAAATGATTTTATTGTTTTATTGTGAATGTGTTGAATAATAATGGATGATAGTTATTATTTACATCCATCAATGATATGGTATCTTTGGTCTTGAAGAAGTCATAGAGAAGTAGGAAGATCTCATTATTCGACATATTTTTGAATAAAATAATAAAAGTGAATTATTATCTTATATTAATTATAATATGGTTTTATATAAATTACAAAATTTCATATTTTTTGACAAGTAGTAAACAAAAATGATCGGATAAAATAACAAACATATCACTCAGCTAACAGAAATGAGTATAATTAAAAATATATAAAAAATTTAAGTACTCAATAACAAAAATTTTTAATACCACTCAATTAAAAATATCTAAAATTACTTAAAATTTAATTAAATATTTTGAATTTTATGAAAATTCTTATAAAAGAATTTAGTTTTATGAGAAAAATCTTATCTCTACCTAATATAAAATCTTATAAATAATAGATTTAATACTTATTTTTGTTAAAAAAATAGTCTTTTCACAGAATTTGAGAAATGATTAACATAGTGTATGTAATTCCCCGCCTTCCACTTGATTGTGAGAGAAAAATTATTCTTGAAGCTTGAAATTTAGAAACAATAAGGAGAAAGCAAAATCATAGTGAACGAGAAAGTATTTAATTTAAAAATTAATTTCCATCTTTATCACTTTGTTGAAACTCTAATGATGATTACTCCTTAGAATCAATATATTTCAAGAAAATAATTAAGAAAATGAATAATTATCCTATATAATTCCTTTGAAGTAATCTCATTACTGCCTTAAATAAATGTGACTTTTACAAGTTAAATTAAGCATAAACACTAATTCAGTTCAATGCCCAAACGTAGCATTAAGTTCAAGTACCTGTTGGCAAAGCATTATTCATGATGGTTTTTTTCCATAATAATATTGGTGTAAATTTTAACTAATTTTACTGATAATTATATTCAAAAAATAGAATCTAAAGCTTTACTTATGCTATATTTTATTGACATAAACTAACATTGTAGTACTATCTCTTGATAAACGAATCAAGAATATTTTTAACATATGAGAAAGTAGTTTTAAATAAAATATAAATATGTAATTAGGTATAATGTGTTCATTCTTAAACTTATATTTATTCTTATACTTATATTTAGTATAGTTCAAAATGTATATCCAAGTATTTATGAAGAAAATATATAATATTTTACATTAAAATTTTTATGTGTATTGCTTCTAATAACACAATATTATAATAGTGATAGAATACAAATATCATTACAAACATCAAATATTATAATAATGACAAAACAAAAATAAAAGTAACCTATCAATAATTTATGATAGAACACAAACATCATTATAATGAATATTATAATAATTATTTATTTTTGAATGACTAACATTAAATTTAGACTCAGAAACTAACACATGTAGAGATGATAAAATAAATTGGTCGCTTAATTTGGCACTAATTTAGTAGAACAGTATATCAGCTCATCCTAACTTGTTCCATTAACCCATTTCTTTATAATATAAAATTTAAATAAAAATTAATTTATAGCTTTAAATTTTTTTGTTTAGTTGTTTAAAAGATACTAAGATATAATAATGTTGTAATTTGAATCATCACTTCTTAATGTATATGTGTACATAATAATAAGTGGGTACATGTGTGTATGTGAGTATGAGGTGGGGGACAAGGGTTATAGGTAGTGCAAGTGTGTGTGGGTGTGGATATGTGAATGTGTGCATGTATCTCCTTATGCATGTGGGTGTGTGTCCATGTGTATACGTGTGTATATATATATATGCGAGTGGGTGTTTAAAATATTCAAAAATAGAAAAGTAATAAAATATTAAAAAAATGGTGGGTTTTTTCAGTCAGTCCACCTTGACTATGGTAGGTCATTCACTTGTAATCAATTTTTACATGTTAACACTAGATAGATTAATTCGATTCGTTACCCTTAAATACTTGTGATAAATATATGGTTGGTAATCTAACAACTCTTAAGTAAATTTCATCTATAAGATGGAGTACAACAAGACAGTTTCATAAATATCTTATTGAGTATCAATGATTTTTCATCCCTAGTTAGATACCATAAACATTTATTTATTCTCACTATTTGATACATTTGTCTGTGACTTAATATGTCAATAAATCCGAAATATATCATTGAATTCTACCTATTCAAAATACATCCAAATCACATATGAAAATATAAAAAATAAAATAAATAAATATTTAGTTTAAATTAACTAACAAGAAATAATTAACTCAAAATAATATACCAAAGACTAACAAAGGAGTGACACTTGAACGATGTTTCTTCACTTAACATAGAATAATGCATGTTTCTTCCTCATTTGAGTTGGGAGTATATCGCTAGAGTGACAAGGTTAACACTTGAATGATAAGACTAACTCTTGAGTGATATATTTCTAGTGGAGAGAAACAACAATTACTCTCTCTCTCTTCTATAACATTGTAAAAATAATATAACATATAATATTATATTATTATTCATCTATCTTTTGACATCTATAAATAGAATAGTTGGGTAATTCATTTTTACAAAACTTCTATCTCTCTACCACCAATCTCTTTGAGTTTTATCTAAGGTAATCACACTAAAAATCTGTCTATTTATAGATTCAAAAAGAGCAATAGGAAGCTAACAAAGAAAGAAGGAATTCTACTATATTAGTTTTGTGAACAAATAACTCTAAGTCTATTTTTTCTTAGGAGTTTTTATGGAAAGGGTTTCTATTTTTTGAGAATTTTTCTAATTGGATTTTTTTCATGGGGTAATGTTGCCCAAGATTCACAGATAAATGGGAGCAAAAGTTTAGATTACATTAGAGAAGTTAACATTCAAAGACAAAACTAGAATGTATAGTATACAATTGTCGTAGTGATTATAATGTGTTGTGTTTATTTGAAACCTTATTTATGTAATGTTTTGAATATTTGAGTCACTAGTTGATTGTTTGTTGATGATATGAGGGGTGGAAACATTTCTTGTTTGGGGTGAAAATGGAGATTTCCTCTACGGAAAGGTTTGTCTCGGGCCTATATTTGCTTACGTAAAAGTGTTATAGGGTTGATATGACCCAAGACAGTACATTTTTCTCTCAAGTAAAGCTTTTCATTAAAGCGAAAGTGTGGTGGTGTTGATGTGACCCAAGGTGGCAAGGTTTCACTCAAGCAAAGAGTTTTCACTCGAGAACTTTTTGACGATGCAAATTTTCGCTCAAGCGAAATTAGTGATGGAATTTTGCTATAGCGCAAAATTTTTGCTTAAGCGAAAATAAAATAGAAAATAACCTTTCGCTTGGGTTTATTATCGCTCAAGTGAAAGATCAGTTAGATTTGTTGTGTATTTTTGAACTTCTATCAAGGTGAAATTGAAAGATTATTTGGTAGTTATGCATTTGTACTTTAAGGTAAGTGGTATGAGACCGAGTAGAGTTAGGGTTGATGGTTATAGTCTACTACTTATATGTGAGGCAAAGTAAAGCCACATGTTGGTGTCCATAATCTAAGTAGAGTTGTTAAGATGTATGGTACACAAGGAGGTACAACTTGCATTGTGGTGAGTTATATTATAGTGGATTTAATGAGATCTCAAGTTTCATTAGTAGTATTAGTCATGTAAATTGAGGTGTCAAGTAGTGAGGAGTTGACGGGGGATATTGGAGACATACCTTGAGGCTATGGTGAGGTAAACCAAATAGGGATAGGTCAATAGTAGTGCCATCTTATGGATAGGATAGTCGAATTGATTAGAGAAAGCGATAGAGTGACACATTACAATGTCATTCATTTACTAGCCTCTAAGTTTAGGTATAGTAGTCGTGTCTTCCAAAAAATATTTAGATTGCATGTTATTTAATATATGATGTGATCAATATGTATGGAAATTATGTAATTATGTGTATTTACATAATGATATTATTTGCGACGTGTTATTTTTAAATTATTAGCTTATTATATATTTGTCGTTTTGTTTGACCTACTATAATCGTGCTATTTTATATGTAAGTAGTTGTTTTGATATGTATGATGGATGCTTATGAATCCCATAGAAGCTAGACGATGATAGTATTGCAATACATATGCATATGTAATTTTATATCTCGTAATGGAATTTTGTACAGGTAAGGATTCTTTTTGTACTAGATATAATTTATATATAATATGTACATTCTTATTAGTTAAAGCAAATCGCTACTGCGCACTGTATATGATAATAATAAAAATTACATACTCTAATATTCTAACTAGGACTTGAATGATGTGACATCTTGTTAATGCTAAAAACTTCATAAAATATCTAAAGTTAGTCACTAGTCATTGCTTGAAAAACTAGACCTTGTTTGAATGATAAAAGTTCTAAAAGAAAAGAAATTAGTTTTCTCTTTTGCTCAAACTTCAAACCATAGTTTAGGTAGAAAATGTTATCATTTGAACAACTAATGGAACACTCAAATAATAATACTTTGCACTATAACAAATACACCCACTTAAACGTTTTTCAAACCACCAAAACTATACTCAACCATATATGTAAAAACCAAAAAAGCAACAAATTTACTCCGTTGGGTACTTAGTTAAAACTTTTGTAATTTCAACCATATCAATTTATTTCATCTACCCATTAAAACTTATTTATATCAAATTATGTAGATTTGCTAGATTCAAAATATGCATTTTTAACTCTCAAAACCATATAATTATAATACTAAATTTATTTAATTAAATTCAAACAATTCATAATCAAACAAAATCCTCAATAGACTAACTATTTCGCTAAACTATACCAACTATTTCACTGAACTAAGATACTATAAATTCATAGATTGGCTTAACTTTCCTTACATATTAACTATTTGCTCCCCCAATGAGGAATCATCTAAGATAAGATAAAATGAAATAACATCAAAATCTTGAAAGATACCTACAAAATCTCACCTAACAAAAATACTAATAAAAATTTGAACGAGTTGGTATAACAACTTTATAATCAGTTGATTAAACTTATAAGATTTAAGAAAAAAAACACATAAATAAAACTACAATAACAAAACACAACAAGTCTTAAAAAAAAAAGTAACCCACTCCAAATCAAATTGTAAACGTTTAAAAATGAATTAGACTTTACCATATCCTAAATGCTAGAATTTGATTTTAAAAAGATAAAATTCTGCTTTATAAAACTAGGGGAAAAGAATAAGAGTTTAGAAAAAATAATACATAAATAATAATTATTAGAAAAAATTATATCTTTAAATATAACAAAATGCAATATTTTTTATCTAAAGTAATCTATTATAAAACTAATAAAACAATTTCTTATGATATTCACCTAGATATAGGTGAGGATAAATCTAAAAAATTCATGCAGCTAGTTTATGATAATAGAAGAAATTTAAGAGCTTATATACAGCTCAACAACAATAAATTAATTTTAAATAAGTATAAGAAAGTTCTAATTATTACGCTTGCGAGATTTGAATTATATAAAACCACTAAATAAGGGGTATTTATAATTTAAAAACCATAAAACATAATTAAAAATACATAAATCCCAATTACATGTATCTTAATGATATACAATTTTTTTTTATCAAACTGAATAGTGTAGTCAAAGTTAAATCTTTATTGTACTTCTTCACCATGACTTCACTTTTATATAATATTATATAATATTTGATTGAAAAGTAGATGAAACTCACAACATTATATTGGACTATAATCCAGATGAAGTTCACATTTACTTTTTTTTTGAACACGAATAAAACAAAGTAGAAAAAGTAGAAAAGTGTGAACATGATCTAAATGTGCTAAATGTGTGAGGTCACAACTTTGGATCATCCTATGACGTAACATATGTTAATATTCAAGCTCTACCACTGCAAATTTACTAATATATATATATATATATATATATATATATATATATATATATATATATATATATATATATATATATATATATATATATGTATGTATGTATATATTATAGTATTATTGGATTAATTGTATTTTTTTTAACTTTTTTTTATATGTATATTATTAGGTATTCAAATGTGAGTCTAAGTTCCATATTAGGTAGGAATGAGAAAGTTGAGCAATATATAAGAAAGAAGACCTACAAACCTAATGCCTTAAGGTTTTGGGTTGAAGGTGGTGACATTCCTCTGTGTGGGTTGACTCAGTTCTCATTCTTGTGAGATCTCCCAAGGTTTCCCCCCTCGAATTTTCCCAACAAGTGGCATCAGAGCTGATGGTCCGTCTTTGTCACCGGACGAATGGGCTTAGTTTGACCCTGTATCGAAAGTCTTCTTGATGGAGATTTCAGGCAAGCGTGTCCCGTATAAGTGTGTGAACGGCGGTACAAGTAAGGGCTTCCGCTCGAGGGGGAGTGTATCAATGTGGAGGAGAGACTCTCATTTGAGAGGGAGATTGGTAGGTATTCAAGTGTGAGTCTAAGTCCCACATTGGGTAAGAATGAAAAAAGTTGAGCAACATATATAAGAAAGAAGACCCATAAACTTAATGTCTTAAGGTTTTGGGTTGAAGGTGGTGTCATTGCCTTGTGTGTGGGGCTCTTGTTCTCATTCTTGTGAGATCTTTCCGGTGTTGCCCCCTCAGATTCTCCCAGCATATATATATATTTGAATTTTTTTTTATAATCATCTTTAGAACTAAGTAAATGATAATGCAATTTTTATTTCATGTTTTTTTTTAAATATCGTATATATAGTTATATTTATAAAATCCATATCTTTGAGTGTTTTATATTTATTTTGATACATGCATGTTTCTATGGTATATTCATATACATGTAATTTCCATTTTAGTTTAAACAAACTTTGGGTGCCTCTTACATTACCCACACTAGTATTTTTCTAAAATCCATTTGGGTAACTAGGGATGTAAAAATTCCTATGGATTTTATACTGTCCTCAAATATACAATATGTTACTTGTACTGAGATTTAAGTGAAATCAAGTTCGCTGGCCAGAAAAAGAAAAAGTTCACAAATTTATTTCACAAAAGGAAAGCAAATGCAAAGACCAGTGGAGTTTCAACTTGTTTTTGCCCTTTCTTCCACTTCACTTTTCTATATACATTCCTACTATGTATAGATATTTGGCTCTGCAGCCTCTCTGAAAGAAGCAAAACTCTACAGTACTCCCTGCTAAGTGCATATATGCAGTGGTAGAACTTATTTTAAGAAAACAATCTTTTTTAATCTTCTTCCGATTAAAAATAGATTATTTTTAAAATTAACAATCTGCTTTGAATATTGCATGTGTGAACTAATTCACCGTTTGGGGTCTAGAATTTTTCCTGAAATGGCAGTGGCAAGTGCTGTAGTGAAATTGGGATCCCTTGTCAAAGAAGTAGCCATTTGTTGAACCAAAAATTGTTGTATAGATGACTTTTGGGCACTCTCAACCATTCCTGATTTGACCAAATCAAGCGTTACAGAGGGGCAAGCACTTCCAACTGTTGCTGTTGGTGAAGAAACTGGACTTGACCCTTTATGCCCTTCACTTTGCTTTGAACCAACTGACATTTCACCTCTTTGATGACCATGGTTATGCTCTCCTTCATATGTTGTAACAAGTATTGTAGGGTCTTCTAAACTCCTTTGTACCTATATAATTAAAATTTTGTCTTTAAGTATTTAAATATAAATTTATATCACGTCGAATAAAAATATAATTTTGAGTTAGAAATTTAAATATAAATATAAGTTTCACGTAAAATTAAAAAAATTGTAAAATATATAAAAGAAAGAGACTTACAAATATAATATTATAAAATTTTAGATTGAAGGTAATGAAAATCTAATGGGTTTTAATTGATGATATTTTTCACTAGTTTTTTCTACCTCCGATTAAATTTATAACAGTTTTCCATATTGAGAGTGATTTTCAATTACTGCTAAAGTCTGAAATTTACCTTCTTTTTAACAGGGCAGCTTGGGGCAAAGGAGCACCTGAAGTAAGCTCTAGGAGAAGGGTTATCCCTAGTGACCTTTTGACCATATTTCCTCCATTGATATCCATCCATCACATACTTCAATTACACCAAAAAATCAAATTCAAGATCCCAGTTAGTATTATTATTCAGAGTTAAACATGGATCAAAATTGAAGATGTTAAAGTCACATGTTTGGGAACTTACTAAGCTATTATTAGAAGCTTCTGTCTTCACAAGAACCTTGGAAACCTTTGGGGAGGAATTGAAATCCTTGTACTTTTTGAAGGAATCCTCAGTGATGGAGCTGCACTCACCATTAACACCAAATCTGTTGGTACAACATTCAGTCTCTGCTTTTCTCTTGCGTGATTCAAGTTGGTCTTGCTCAAAATTTGTGTTGATCAATTGGGTGAATTGCTTTTGCAGAACCATATAGTTGTCACACAAGTGGGTCAACGTCTCGGTCAACCTCCTGTTCTCACAACTCAGTCTCCGCAACTCCTCCACCAAAACACCATCCTGATCACAGAATTTTCAGTTCAAAAATTCAACAAGTAGAATGAAAAAGAGAATTTCTAAAAGTTCTAAAACCATCTTTTGATTCTTACAAAATCATGAAAAAAAGTGATAGTGTTTGCGTATGAGAATAGACTAAGAAATTAAGAATAGACTGACCATGTGCCCAGAAGAAGGATGAAGGTTGAGATTGAGTGAAGTATCTAAGCATGTTGGTTCCATTGAAGATTGTTGTAAGAGAAAATGAAATTAATGTTTGGGAGAAAGTGAAGGATGAGATATATAAGAGTGAGAAGAACAGAGGAAAGTTGCAGGAAATTAGCAGAAAAGCAACATGATGAACCTACGTCATGTCAGTTTCGTCACTAATTTGCTTTCGTGTATATTTAAGCATACTCATAATTTTTCTATTCAAAATTATGAAAAGTGCATCACATTTCATGTATAAACACAAAATTGAAACAACCAGAATTTGTCCTTTCTCATAAAAATAATTATACACAATACTACATGTGTTCAATTAAATTTTGTTATAATTTGATGAAAAACACGTTTTTGTCTCGTGATTTTCTTATCTTTTAATTGTATTTGTTTCGAAGCTGAATTAAGATAACTTTATTTTTGTGAATTTCATTTGTTTGCTTTCAATTTTTCCCGCAAAAGAAATACTGTTATATAAAATATAACTAATCTTATAATTTCAGTTTTTAGGATAAATATTTTGTCTTTACGTGTGATCTTATCAGCAGTATTTGATAAGCAAGATTTTTTCTCTTGCTAGTTGTAGCATTTTTATTTTTTTTTAAAAAAAACGATTTTTAAAAGACTAGTTTCAACATCTTCTTGATTTGAAATTTTCCTCTTAACGAACTCATTCAAGAATACTAGAAAAAGAAAATTAAAACTAGACAAGTTGGATTATACTTTTGTATATCACCACGTTGGATTATATTTATTAAAAAGAAGGTTCTTATTGATCCAATTTGATCTATTATAGAAAGAGAGAAAATATTTTTTTGTAAAGTGAAAATCTTGAAATGAATTAAAAAACATGAAAACAACTATGAGTGTGTTTATTATATATTGGATGTACAAACATAATCATAGGTCTTGTTACGGTTAAAAGTAGAATTAGGTAACTTTCTTTCTTAAATTAAGTTTAACTTCATCTTCACAATTACTGAAAATAATTTTAGATTTTCAACCACTACCTCCCAATAAAATTAAAGAAATATGTCACTGACACATAAATTTATAAAACTTAAAAATATTTAAAACATTTTGTATTTATTTTGAAACAGTGTAACAATGTACAATTTTTTTATTCAAAAATAATGTAATTTGTTATTTAATATGTGTTGTGTTGCATTTAACGATGTGTGAATAAATTATATAGATTTTGTGGTTTTTACATGTCTTCAAAATAGATAATTAATTTTAAAAATATAAATAATTATTTTTGTTAGATCATCCTAGTATAGATAAAGTCAATCTAAATTATATAAATAAGAATAATTATTACTTTATAAATCAGTTAAAGTTAAACTTAATTTTTAATATAAATCATAATTTATTCTAATGAGATTTGACATGTTATTAATTTATTATCATATCACCTTAAATTTATATATGAATACATGTTTAAAAATAACGAAGAAATTATGTAAAGATGTATAAGTCTCAAAATGAGAAAGATATATTAAAAAATTTATGCCAATTAAATATAAAATTAATTTATAAATAGATTTTATAAAAAATAGTTAAACTTAAACTCTTTCCTTAGTAACTTCTACCATGTTAGTTGTATGTGAATTAAGAATAACTTTTATACAATACATGCCTTTGAGTTGTATGCCAATTGAGCAAATCTTTGAATAACTTTGATGCAATACATGCCTTTGAGTTGTATGCCAATTAAGCAAATCTTTTGAATAACTTTCATACAACACATGCTTTTTTTTGGGTTAGCTCTTATATAAAATAAAGCTTTTTTAAAATATGAATCTCATGCAAGTGTCTGCGTTCACTTTTCAAAAGCTTGAGGAGTCGCCAAATACACGTGGTCATGGTTGTGGTCGGAGTAGGAATATTAAATGGTTAAATTTAGTTGTGAACTCAAAATATTTAACGAAATTAATTAAGTAGTGCTTGATACATTTGTTAGGTAAACTTGAGACCAATCGATGAAGTTTGATCGTTTAGTTCCAATATTAATTTCATATTTTTCAGCTTAAGTAAGCTTAGGGTATGCACAAATATTTTTATCCAACCAACTCTTCCCCTCTAAATCAATCAGTCAATCTAAAATAATCCCATCTCCAGATTTTAAAATACAAAAAAAAAAAAAAACATATTGAACTCAGTGAATCATATCAATTAACTCATCATCTTTATTATTATTATTATTATTATTATTATTATTATTATTATTATTATTATTATTATTATATACACCATGTTAAAATAATATTTTCAGTATATAAAGTTTATCTCATTTTTATTGATATTTATTTATATTTGAGTCAAATTAATGTTAGAAATTACTTTAAGAGAATCCAGGTAATAAAATTGATTTACATTGGGAATCATGTTCTATATATAAGTTGAAAAGAATTATATGATTAAACAAAGTTCACTTTAGATGTGGATACATTTTTTTAGTTTCACACCTAAAATCATTTTATATCAGAAACAAAATCATTTATCTCAAAAAAAAAAAAATCAATAAAAACCATTAATAGCCAAACATGGAATAACCCAAACAAACTCGATTTTATTTTCCAAAAAGTAAGTTTTGGTCATCTTGCTAGGAGTGTTATTTTCTTATCTATGCA
>Ga0209700_106190_pt1 | contig 18935 bp, 8 predicted proteins | sample SiratroredBW_FD_187528 | JGI IMG/M metagenome (GOLD analysis project Ga0209700, IMG submission 187528) | Root nodule microbial communities of legume samples collected from California, USA - Siratro red BW (SPAdes) (version 2) | ecosystem: Host-associated > Plants > Roots > Nodule | place: USA...
AAGCGCCAAAGCTGCGGAAATGAATGATGAGAAGAAACGAGAGGATATGGACATGGGACCTCAACACGATAATGCTCGTGATGCACCTTCCTCTTCCATGTACCTCCTCCGTCGCTTACTTTGTGTTTAATAGTAATGGAATTAATCTACCACGCGGTTTTAGCTATTTTATGATTGAATATAATCGTGTTTCTTGCCTCCTAGACCGCAGAGTACGAATTTGAATGAAGAGAAGAAAAAATCGAGGGCTAAGGATGTTTTTGGGCAGCCTCTTCCGACAGAAGAGGAATTTGAAGTTCTTAAAAATGTACCAAGGTATGCCAATTGTTGTTATTTTCTGTAGTTTGTGTGTTTGTATTATTGCCTGGCCTACGTATGCAGTGCTCTTCAAAGGATTGAAAACTATCCAGTGATGTGCTTATTTTAAGTTTGTTGGAGTGCTTGATTTGTTGTGAATCAGAAGCATAATTGAGTCTTAGGCTGCTGCCAATTTTATTAAAAACAAAGTGCACATACCATTGCGGTTGTAGAGAAAATTGCGCTGGTATGTGCAATGACAACGCCTTTTTTTAGTCATTTTTGCACAATATGAGTATTTCTTAACGTGGTTGCTAAAGAACCGCAGCAGTATGTTATACTTTCTATCACGGTTGTACAACCACAATTGTATCTTCAGTACTTTTTATCGCGGTTATATCTATCGTGATTCCGGAACCGCGCTTGAAAGCCTTATATAACCGCGATTAAATGTCCTTTTTATATTAATACTTCCAATTTCTGCACAGCCATACACAAGCACTTCCAATTCCCTGTTCTATTCCTTTTAAAATCTCAAGGCTAAATTTATCATTATTTAAAGGATAACTTTAAAATTTTTTAATTTTTTGGAAATGCCTCAAGACGTATAGGAAGAAGCAGTCTCCACAAAGTCTCTTCACTTTATCCACTAAACTCGTCCTAAGTTTAGGATAAAGTACAAACTCTTTCAAGAATAAATACATAAAACCTTTTTTACGCTATACCGGTAAAAAGATCTTGATACTTTAACATTGTACATATGTCAATTTGACATTTAAATAAATTATTATTTTATTATTATATAATATTTTATTAAAATAGTAAGTGTGAAATCAAAGGAATTTATAAAAAGAGTATCAAACTATAATCATCCTTAGTAAAAGATTTATGATACTTTCATACTGCACACATAAAATATATTTCACACTTAAATAAATTATTATTTTATTATTATATAATATTTTATAAAAAAATATCAAATGAAAATAATTTATAAACAATGAATATCAAATACAAGACTTTTTGTCAATCTAACTTTAGACAAACGTAAAATATATACAATGAAAATACTATAGGTTGATGACACTTATTTTTGTAATATTTTGTAGTAATATATATATATATATATATATATATATATATATATATATATATATATATATATATATATATATATATATATTGGATTTTTAAAAAGTGATAATAAATTATGCTGGTTTTGCATAAATGCTTTAATTTCGTTTTTTATTAATAATAAAAATATATAAAATGAAAATACAAAAAGTACTTAAATCCATGTACACAAAAGACGTAGATTCCGACCTCCCATGAGCATTAGAGCTTAACCAGAAAAATAGTAAAATATATATTTTTTATATATTTTAAATCATGCATTATTCACGGAATTTACCGTAGAAGCTTGAACGTTTAACCAATTTCGTAGTTGATTTGAGGTTAGATTATGAATTGTTAGAATTTATTTTGCAATTAATAAAATTCAGATCTAATAATTGTTATGGTTTAGAAGACCTGTTTGAATAAATATTAGTTCTTAACAAATGAGCTATTTTTTTATAAATTTTCCTTGGTGTTATATTAATCAATTTAGAATCAATCTAATAGATGACAATTCATTATTTAATCATAGTACATAATTTGTTTTTCTCCATTTGGTATCGCTCCTAATTTTATTGTGTTCAATTCTGTTTTGATTCTATTTAATTCCATCCTCAATTATGTTTTTTTAAAAGAAATCCCCATATTTTTTATATTTAAATTATTTGATGTACAATATGTGTTTGATATTAGTAATAGCCAATTGATTTTATAAAATTGAAAGGATTGAACGAAACTCTAACTACATTTTGTTTTCAATTATTAAATCTTTTGATGTATTGTAGGGGTCTAAAGACAAGGTTTTGTAAGCACTATTATCTTTGAAGAATGAAAGAATCCAGAGCTTATGCAGGTAAAAGGATTTTGTGTAAATGTTCCAACTATTAGTTGATTTAATAGCATGCAACATACTCTACATATATAAAACATAGAAGAATATCAACTATCGTATATAATAAATATTTGTAACGAACTAGCTACAAAATTTGCTTTGGCAGGCATGGCAAAGAAAGACCCCCACTGTGACAAAATTGTAATCCAACAGTCCTTCAATAACAACCAAAACGGATCACAGGCTCCCAAGATTTTAAGCACTTCGAGCTTCAATGTGATGACAAATCTACTTTGGAGAGTTTCAACTTCTTTGATTTCTTCTTCCCTTTTATTACTCTACTTAAATTGTGTATCAAGTATTCGTCTAGAAGTAATTGAGGTCAAATCCTGTTTCAAAAGTCTTCATCTTTGTGTATGGAAGAGATGTGATAAGGGATTGATAAAGCATGTGAGAATTGGATATGTGAAGAATATGATATTGTATCCATGTGTCAAATTTGGAAGCCAAATGCTATGAATTATTGAGGCTGAATTTTGGTTTAGTCACGGAAAATCCATTAAAAAATAGTATAAATAGATACTATTTGTTGAATTTAAAACTGTATTAACAAAAAAATCACATACACTGACTTGGAGTTGGGAATATATTGCAGGAGAAATCCAAGACCAAGAAGTTACCACGAACCAAACACAACAGTAACTAGCAGGACACGTTCTCTTGCAAAAGTTATTGTGGTCATATATGAACAATTGATGTACGATTTTATTATATATTATGTGTTATGCCATTACAACCTCACTCCTCCTGTTTCTTTCTTGGTTGGTTGATTCATTCAGCTGCGTTAAGGAATGTAGTCATGGAGGTTGTAATACTACCCTAAGGATTTTCCATTCTCCTTTGTTTGTTTAGAATTGTATTTGTTTTATATCCTTACGAAACTTTATGTTTAAAGAGATATGTATTTTTTAAGAATTATTCGATAACGATTCGATAGCGAATGATCCAAGTGTTAAAATTGACTCTAATACCATATTAGAAATAAAATCTAAACTTAATTCAATTTTACAGACTCATTTATAAAATAAAATTTATACCTACTTATAAACTATTAAAATGGTTCATCTCAAGTTAAAGTGAAATCTTTAACAATTTTTTTAAAATATATCTTAGAATAACATCTTTTAGTTGTCAAACATCTTCAACTTGCACTTTTTAAATTTATTGTTCTCTAAAATAACCACTCTTTTTTTTTTTTATTTCAAGATCTTAAATAATTCCTTTACAAAGTTTATGACTCAACTCTTTATGTACCTCACACAAACGCCACAAACATCCTAAGATACTTGTAGTTATTAAACATTACAACAATATCAGCAATCTTTTGAAAAGAGAGTTCTCTCTTCTCATTTATGTCTTTTCTCTCCTTTGAACAATTTTCCTATAACTAATCATTTTTATGAGAGTTATAACAGTCAAACCTTTTATTTACCATACGGTTAGACGAGTACTTTGTTGGCTTCTTCCGTTTCACTTCTTCTTACTCGTTAATTTCAAGACATTATTAAAACACGACCCACTGTTGTCTACACCTCCTCCAACTTAATGATCTATTCCTTCCTTATCTACATTTTAGAGCATTGTATTTAAGCCAACTGGCTTCCTCCAAAATCCCAACTTGTAGTTTCTCAGGTAATAAAAAAAATGTCCATGCATGTGACAGAATCTACCAATTCAAGTTTCCATATCTATAAAATGCCCTACCATAGTAGGTGGCTTTGACGCATCAAATTTATCATATGGTAGGCTCTTACCACCACTTCCACCATGTGTAAATTGGAAGAGCTAGTATTAAAAGCTATTTAGCTGTGTTAATTGAAATCTTTTAGCTAATTAGTTAGAAATATTTATTAATTATGATTGTTAATATTCTTTTATGTTTTATACGTAGAGTATGTTGCGTCCTATCAATCAAATACAATTTTTTAATAACTATTTCTTTTATTTTAGCGTTACATGTATTATCTTTAACTTGTAATAAAAATAAACCCTGTTTCTGGTTTCAATGTGTGAAGTAGGGATTTTTTGTAATAAATTAAATTGTATCAAGAAACCAAGGCTGCAGCAAATGAGACAATACAAATACAACTCAATTATGAGTATATATTCATAAAGGGTATTAATGCCCCAATACTCATAATTAAGATGGTCCCCACCAACTTGTAGAACAAATTCAAGTAAAACTACTACTCAACAACCACCACCTTAAACCTAATCGAATCATTTGACACTAATGATTACTTTTATAAGATAAAACATTACTAGTGGCTATGAATAAACATTATCAAAAGTCCCACCAACGCGTAAAATAAATTCAAATAAAACTACTCAACTCAACACCCACCCACCCACTTAAATTAAAATGACCCAAACCCAAGTCTTCAACTGTAACGACATCGAAAGATGAAACATGAAGATGTAGAAAATTGATAAAATTTCGATAAACAAATATGTATACGAAAAAGTATATGTGTGATATTATGAAAGATTATATATATATATATATATATATATATATATATATATATATATATATATATATATATATATATATATATATATATATATAAGAATGATAATTAAGATATTTAAAATTAGAGAAGTTTAATTCTCACAAAAATAATCTTGAGAGAAAATTAGTTTAAAATATTATTAGTGGAAAATGTTTCGATTATATAACCAAATTTATGTCGAATTCAAATAATTCGACGTAAAAGAATAGTAGTATTATTTTTTTGTAAATGTCTTATATTCAATGTAAAAATTGATTTAATTTTTTTACAATGTTTTTTCTTCATTGCCATTATTGTGTGGGAATCAGATGAGGGGGGTTTTCTTCCTTGTTTGGCAAAAGCTTTTCTTTGGTAGTTTTTATGCTAGTTGGTCTCCTAGCATCTTGTTACTATCGTATTGGAAGTTTCTCTCCTATCACAATAGATTATTTCTTAGTGAAAGCATGTTATTGAGATTAGTATTATGTATCTTCATTTTATTATTCAAATTGAAACCGTAGTTCTTTTTAAAGATTTCACTCTTGACGATGGGTAAATGTCTTTTTAGATTGTTCTTGATATAATCTTTTTCGTTGGATCGTATTCACAAGAAACGTGACATTCAAAAGAAAACGTAATAATAATAATCTTTTTGTTAATACCAGGGCTATGCATGCTGAGGTGACTCGTATACCCAACGTGTACATACGTATAATCGTCATGTCGAAGCTGAAGCTTAACTTTTAAAAACTTTCATTAACTAATTTAATTTGAACAGCTCAAGAAAAGAATTGGAAAAAAAATGTGTAAGAGAATGTAATATCATTGTAACAGAACAAAACTCAAATAGTTCAACAAAATAATCTGCAGAGTAATTAATGGAGCTAAGTTAAGTTAATATATATATATATATATGGTCAGCATAGTTAAAATTTGTTATAATAAAGTAAACTGAAAGTATAAAACAAGAATGGTTATACTTTGATACTGTACAAAATAAAATATAATTAATTAATAGTGTTAAATGTAATTTTTTCACCAAACAAATACTCTCCTGAACAAACAAACCAATTACAACCTCCGTGACTACATTTCTTATTGCATCTGCAATGAATCAAGCAACAGAGAAAGAAACAGGAGGAGTGAGGTTGTGATGCCATCACACATAATACATAATATAAAATCGCACATCAATTGTTCATACATAGCCACAATAACTTGTACAAGACCTCGTGTTCCTGTTAGTTAATCTCGTGTTTGTTTGCTCGATACTTCTCTGGGTCGTGATCTCTGATTCTTGGATTTAGGGTCTCGGTCTCGAAGCGAAAGTACCTGTAAAAATATTTCGGACTCAATTCAGTGTATGTGAGGTTTTTGTTAATACAATTTTAGAATTCAAGTCAAAGTTAAGGTTAACTGGCTATTTTAAATCAAAACAATGCCCCAGTTTCTACAATGAAATCCTACACCTCTGCATATCAATCCCTTATCACATCTCTTCCATACACAAGAGGAAGACTTGGAACGGATTTCACCTCAATTACTTTTGGACGAATACTTGATACACAATTTAAGTAGAGTAAAAGAGAAACAAGTGAAGTAATGAAAGGAAGAAGAAAAACATTGTATTGCCATAATGAAGTAAATTAACCAAATACTGGTGGAGAGAAATGAATATATAAGGTACCTTCCATCCCTTGGCCAAGTTTTGCAGATACTTAAAAAAGTTGAAAGCAGGGAAAGTCTGGGATCCGTTTCCTTCGTAGTTGAAAAGTTTAGCTATCCCAAAGCGGGCAACGTCTTCGAACCTTTGCCAAATAGATTTGTCATCACATTCAATCTTTAAGCGCTTAAAATCTTGGGAGCCTGATCCACTGTTAATGAAGGAAGTTACAATACTGGGACTCCTAATCGTGGCCTTGCTGAAATCCTGTGATCCGTTTTGGAGGTTATTGAAGGACTTTTGGGTTGCAAATTTGTCACAGCGGTGGTGTTTCTTTGCCATGCCTGCCAAAGGAAAGGGAGTAAGAAACCTTTTGTGTATCTATCAAACGATTCGTGTGTTGGTAAGAACATCAGCAATTAGGAATATCAAGAATCCGTAGGGGTACGTGTCTGTCGGTAAAAGTATGTAATAAAAAAATATGTTGTTCTGTGTTTTTGAATCCAAATATTCCGTTAATAAACGAGAGTATATTCATAAAACTAAATGTATCTTTTCCATCGACATTTCTCAAGATAATACTCATTTAATTCTCACTATTCTTATATTATTTTATTGTGTTTTATTTTAAATTCTCATTAACTTGAAGTTTAGAAATTTGTCATGTGCAAGTGTAGTTGGTACCGACAGCGGTGGTGTTTCTTTTCCAAAATTTATTTGGAAAAGATACTTTGACAACTTTTTAAAGAAAAAAAAATACCCTATTTTAAAAAAAAAAAGGGAGTGAGTTTCATGTAGAGAGTGAAAAATTGAGCAACCTAGTTGAAATTGAAAAATTGAGCAACCTAGTTGAAATTATTAGATGAGACGAAAGATCACACATTACTATTATCTAAAAAAATAGTCACTCATAGAAGAACTATAACTCAGCGACCGACCAATTATCACTCCAAAACATCACATGTAAAATTCCTTTTGTCACGTGTAATTCTAAAACTAAATTTATTTTCATCTTCATCTTCACGTTAAACTATTTACTCCAATAAACTGAAAGTTGAATGAGGACATAACCACACTCAGGAGAATATCTCCTTTAAGAGAAAGTTCAATGAGAAAATAATACAAAGACAGTTCTGAACAAACAAAGGAGAATGGGAAAATCCTTAGGGTAGTATTACAACCTCCATGACTACATTCTCCCTGTTCCTTAATGCAGCTGCAATGAATCAAGCAATACGAGAGAAAGAGGAGGAGTGAGGTTGTGATGTCATACAGAACATATATAACACATAATATATAATATAAAATCGCACATCAATTGTTCATATAACACATAATATATAAAATCGCACATCAATTGTTCATATATGGCCACAATAACTTTTGCAAGACCACGTTTTCCTGCTAGTTATAGTCTTGTGTTTGGTTCGTGGTCACTTCTTGGTCTTGGATTTTCCTGCAAATATATTCCCAACTCTAAGTCAGTATGTGAATATTTTGTTAATACACTTTTAAATTAGACAAATAGTATCTATTATACTATTTTTTTTTTAATGGATTTTCGTGGCTAAACCAAAATTCAGAGTCCATAATTCAAAGCATTTGGCTTCCAAACTTGACACATAGATACAATATCATATTCATCACATATCCAATTCTCACATGCTTTATCAATCCCTTATCACATATCTTCCATACACGAGGAAGACTTTGAACTGATTTTTTGAAACAGGATTTGACCTCAATTACTTTTGAAAACGAATCCTTGATACACAATTTAAGTAGAGTAAAAGAGAAACAAGTGAAGTAACAAAAGGGAAGAAGAAAAACATTGTATTGCCATAAATGAAGTAAATTAACCAAATATTGGTGGAGACAAATGAATATATAAGGTACCTTCCTTCCCTTGGCCAAGTTTTGCAGATACTTTAAAAAGGTGAAATCAGGGAAAGTCTGGGACCCATTTTCATGGTAGTTGAAAAGCTTAGCTATCCCAGAGCAGGCAACTTCTTTGAACCTGTGGGAAATAGAATTGTCACCACATTCAATCTTTAAGCCCTTAAAATCTTGGGAGCCTGATCCACTGTTAATGAAGGAAGTTGCAATTCTTGGACTCCTAATGATGCCGTTGGTTTAGGGTTATTGAAGTTGCAATCCTGTGATCCGTTTTTGAGGTTATTGAAGGACTCTTGGGTTGCAAATTTGTCACAGCAGTCGAGTTTCTTTGCCATGCCTGGCAAAGGAAGGGGGAGTAAGAAACCCTTGTGTGTGTATCCGACGATTCGTCAGTTGGTAATAAACGAGAGTGTATTAAAAACAAACTAAATATGTTTTTTTTTCTCGCAAACATCTGTCAAGATAATACTCATTTAATTCTCATTATTCTTATATTATTGTTGTTTTAAATTCTTATGAATTTGATCATTAGAAATTTTTCTATGTGGAACTCTAATTGATACTGATCGCAATCAAAATTTATACATGTGTACAAATCACTACAAAAAAAACTACATCCTACAATAGGATAAAATAACTATTAAAACATAATCCTACGATAGGATAAAATAACTGTTAAAACATAATTCCAGGAAACAAAAAATAGGATGACATTTTTGTAATTATGTGAAAAGACATTATAACAATTGAGCTCCTAACCATTGTAATATCGCCCTATTACAGTGGTTGGAATCTCCCAACCCAACCGCTGTAGTACCTCTCCTGAATTTAAGAATTAGAGAGATATTACACCGGTTGGGAGCTTTCAACCATTATAGTATTCCCTATTTTAATCCTCGCACATTATTTTTAACCTAATCTTTTCACTGCTTTCTTTCATTGTTTGTTTTTCCCCTCTTGCACCGCCGTCTCTTTGGTGCGGTGTGTTCTCTACTCTTCTCACTCACATTCATTTGATTTGTTTCTTCGTTGTGTTCATCTACTTTCTTCAGCGTTTATGATGTTTGTTAACTTTTTCATGTTACATGCTTTTAAGGATGTTATACACTTGATGCGTGATCTTTTCTCCAACATGAATGCTTGGTTCGACACCCCTTACTATTTTTCTTTGGAAGAGGTTAGCAATTTTGTAAAATTCATTAAAAATAGTTAGAAATTTATTTTTGACCAAAATTTTTTATCAACAACTTGATTTAGTGTATATTTGATGATAGAGCTTTTACATTGTATATATTTTGATAAAGAGCTCGGATTGAAATGCTCCAAAAATAAATATGAAAATATATAATTCTAACAACTTGAAAAAGCTTCTTAAAGTATCATTTGATACTCAAATCAATATGGAACATGAACAACATAAAATCATACCTAATGGAAGTTATTTTATAAAATATATTTGAATTATTTTTATACTTACAACTTGGATAAACAAATGTCATTTCCATATTTAAATCCTAATCAAATTAGTAATGTCATTTCCATATATATATATATATATATTATTTTGATCATAAAACTTTTATTTGTTAACATTTCACAATAACGATCACTTTCAGAAAACTGGCGTATACCAATGGACAAATAGTGAAGGATCAAAATTCTTCTGTAATATTAAATTACCAATGGAACTATAGATGAAAATCACAGTCGGTAAGGCGACCTCATTTACTGATGGAAAATAAACTAAGATGTTAGTAAATTTTGTCGGTAATTTTTTTAGTTTCTGTCGGTAAATCTGTCAATATATCCGTCGATAATTTATGATTTTAGGTTTCGTCGGTATGTTTCGTTGATAATTGGTTTTGCATATTTAAGACAGTTGGGTTTTAGGGTTCCAGTTGACGAAGCGCTCTCGAATGGCGGTAGAATGGCGGTTTCAATCGAGTTTCTGAGTGAATATAAAGTCGTCGCTCAGTAAATTTGAGGTGAAAGTTAGACGAATTGGAGGGTTAGTGAGAGATTTTCAGATTTCGAAAGGCAAAAAGGCTTCATCAACGGTAGAGGTGTGTTGTGTCATTCGTGATATGAGTCAGCTAACAATAGCAATATTATCATTTGTCGTTTGGTAACCAATCGCATTCTGCAGTGACCATTGTATTTAAATTGTTGTAACGCATGTTTTGAAAGAAAATAAGTGTATGTATGATTTTCTATATTGAGATTTATCTTTTATAAATTATGTTGTTCATTCCTATTGTTACAAATTCTCAGTGTTGATTGAAACGGTGAATAATACTTACATAAATTTTATATTTTAAAATATTTTCCAGAAACAAGTTTTGAAAAAAAAAATAAAACATAAAATTTGCATTTTGAAAATTATTTTTCAAAATTTATTTCCGGAAAACAGTTCCTTATAGATGTGAAATAAAATTGTAAGGACATTTCCTGTAATATCTTAGAAAATAGCTATAGAATAAAAAACTAACCTATAATTTAGTTTTAGAGATAAATAAGATAATACCTATTTTTTTAACAGAACAATTTATTAAGTAAATAAAATATAGTTATTTACTTTTTATTTTTATAACAACCACTAACTCTCTCTAAGAAGATATTTTATCTCTCTAAAAAGATATTCTATTTTATTTTTATAAAATTTATCAACTCTATCTGAGAAGATATTCTGTTTTATTCTAATAAAAACCACCAATTATTTCTAAGAAGATATTCTGTTCATAAAAACTACCAAATCTCTCTCTTTCTTTTAGAATATATACTTATGAAAACCATCATCTCTCAAACAATTTCTCTTTAAAAATTTTCTACCTTCTATCTAGATTTGTGATCTCATAGATTATCAGATTGACAATCAGAGGCATCCTTAGATTCCTAGCGTTGAGTAGATCAAGAGTATCCGATCAGATTCTTGAACAGAGTTAGATTGCCTGTGCTTTTAGGGTTTTTGAGTATCTCTATTCTATAGAGGTAAGGGAAGCTAGTTTGAATGTTTTTAATAAATATTGTAACTACTTGTTTTGTGAATTTGGGTGAGGGAAGCTAGTTGTATGTTTTCTTATAAATGTTTGTCTCTTTTGAAATATAAATTTATTTAGAATTATGATATTTTGTGGGGAAAGTTAATTGTATGTTTTCTTATAAATGTTTGTCTCCTTTGAAATATAAATTTATTTAGAAGTATGATATTTTGTGAGGGAAGCTAGTTGTATGTTTTCTTATAAATGTTTGTCTCCTTTGAAATATAAATTTATTTAGAATTATGATATTTTGTGAGGGAAGCTAGTTATATGTTTTCTTATAAATGTTTGTCTCTTTTGAAATATAAATTTATTTAGAATTATGATATTTTGTGAGGGAAGCTAGTTGTATGTTTTCTTATAAATGTTTGTCTCCTTTGAAATATAAATTTATTTAGAATTACGAGGGAAGTTAGTTGCATTTTTTTTTAGATATTATAATTAATTGTTTTGTGAATTTGGGTAAGGGAATCTATGATTGTTTTTCATGAATATTGTAATTATTTGTTTATCAATGATTTGGATGAATTTAAACTGAATGAGCGTTTATGTATTGTATGATGTAGTATCAATATTTGTGAATGATGTGGTGTATGATCTAGACTACCCGTATCCTGACTCTACTAGTCATTGGAATCATAGATGACGATGACTAGGTGGTGAGAGTCGAAGGAGGTTCACATCCTGACTCTACTAGTCACTGGAATCATAGATAAAGATGACTAGGTGGTGAGAGTCGAAGGAGGATCAATACTAACTCTACTAGTCGTTGGAATCATAGATGAAGATGACTAGGTGGTGAGAGTCGAAGGAGGTTCAATCCTAACTCTACTAGTCATTGGAATCATAGATCAAGATAACTAGGTGGTGGGAGTCGAAGGAGGTTCATATGACTGCGACACGGTGTGAAAAAGAACTGGTTGGACCAGATCATATGGATTAATAGATTTACATGACTGCGCTAAGGTGTGAAAAAGAACCGGTCAGACCAGATCATGTGTGTTAAAGGATTCCTATGACCGCGCTACGATGTGAAAAAGAACCGGTCAGACCGGATCATATGGATTGAGTTTATATGACCGCGTTACGATTGAAAAAGAACCGGTCAAACCGGATCATATGGATTAAGTTTATATGACTAAGCTACGGTGTGAAAAAGAACCGATTAGACCAGATCATATGGATTACGATTATATGACTGTGCTATGGTGTGAAAAAGAAATGGACACACCAGATCATATGGGTGTCTCATGAGTGTGATGTGTTAGTGATGATGTGATGTATAGGATGAATTACGAAAACTTGATTTGTTGTTTTTTTTTGTTGATTTAGAAATTTAATTTATGAAAATACAATTTTTAAAACTCTCTAGCTTACCCTTCTTTTTGTATGTTGTTTGTTTTATTTTTTAAAACTGCAATGATTGTATATATTAACGGGAACAGAGAATTTAACAGGTGGTGTGAGTCTCGGTAAATTGTGATGGAGAAGCTTTGTTTTATTTTATTTGTAATTTTATAACAATATTTTATTAAATCTTATACAGAGAAATATATTTTAAAATATATGATGAATATATGATTTTTTATATTTAAATTTATTATATAATTTTTTATATAATAAAATTTGTATTATATGAAAAATACGAGATATTATATTTATGATATTTTAGAAATTAATAGGGTGTAGGTTCGAATTAATGGGAGCAGAAGCAATTGCTCATATTTTATATTTTGTAGAAGGGCCCAAAGAAGGATACAAATGTGTTAAAAAGTGAAGTGTAATGGCTATAAAAGCAGCAAGTGTAATGATACTAATTACTCCCTTTGATGCTTAACATAGGACACCTATAACATGATGACAGAAATCAATAAAAATAGTTAATTCGATTGATTCTGATTGATTCTGTTAAGTTTTTAAAATAATGTTGCTAATAATTTTTAAAAATAGTTTTTATTTATTATTAAAAAATACATATATTCATAGTAGTTAATAAAATGAAGGGAAAGCATGTGCAGAGAATCTACCTTCAAGATACCCTGTTTTATGGATGCATGCACGTCATCAAAGTGATTTTTCCGCCACTTCCACAAGAGTATAGCGAGAGTGTGTGTTGATTTTTTAATTTTTTTATGAAATAAGATAGTTAATTTTATGTAGAGCATATATGTAAAAGTTTTTCTTTGTTTGGCATCCTCTCCTGTTCCATATGTAACTTTTGAAACCTAGTTAATCAAGATATTATCATGATGTATTTACAGTTTTTTTTTTAAGTTAGCCATGTATCTTTACAACTTTTTTTTAGGTAATCACCTACGAGTAAAAAGATGAGATTTTAGAAATAAAGGAAATGATTATCTTCACAAGACTATTAGCTAAGTAAAAATAGAGATTAAAAAATAAAGAATAGAAATTTTGGAGAGATATATTAGAATCAAAATATAGGATATGAAGGAGTTTATATAATAAAAATATGGAGAACAACTAAAAAATATCCCAAAATTCATTAGAAAATATTATATATTACATATAAAATTATATAAGATGAAAATTTTTATATAAAATTCATAATATATATAAAATTTTATATATGAATTTGTATTAATATATAAAATTGATATTACATACGAATTCTCGTCCATATCTAAAATCAACATTAGATATAATTTTTTATATATCAATTTTATCAAAATATTACATACTTTAATACTTTTATTATTATTAATTGTACATAATAATATTATTATTAATATTATTAGTAGTACTTTTATTAATATTATTATTATTATTATTAGTACTTTTATTAATATTATTATTATTATTAATATTATTAATCATAAAAATCATAATAAAAATAATAATAATAATAATAATAATAATAATAATAATAATACCCATAAGAAGAATATTAATAATGATGTTATGTTACCAGTATTTGTCTGATCTGTAGTGATAAGGTAAGTTTTATCTGTATTTATGGGACTTGGGTTCAATACACACTTTAAATAAATTACTAATTCTATAATAAATTATCCACTAAAAATTGGAGATAGTATGGATATTTTGTGGGACTTGGGTTCAATACACACTTTAAATAAATTACTAATTCTATAATAAATTATCCACTAAAAATTGGAGATAGTATGGATATTTTGTGTAAGGGTAGAAACACTCTTTCTTTTTGTGTTTTTTCTATTAAAGTTTGGAATATAATTCCTTAACTTCGAGTTAATATGGTGGTACGTAGAACTATAAATGTATGTTACCAACTAATGAATACTTTCTTATATTGAACTCAAAATCTCCATTAAGAATTTTTTATGATGGACCAATTAAACATCATTTTTAAAATTGTGTCGTTCTTCTTGAAAAATTGGTATCCATTCTTTCTTCTTGAGCACACACTTGCATTATACCACTTTTTTTATTCTTTAATAAACTTCGTTTGTGGTTCTTCTTCAAAGATTCAATCTCCTTCTTCATGGAAACCAACCATTGTTGACCTTCTATAACCTTTCTTAAGCTCCTTGGCTCTGAACATTCTATCTCTTTAGCTATTGTCAAAGTTTATGAGATAAGATCAATGTACCCAAACCTTAGTGTAAGTTTGATCGTCTTTCTCTCCTTATCACACATAAACTGGTAGTTAGACTTAGATTCAACACGTTTTGCCCTTCTTGAGTAAGATGTAGAAGGTTGGTTTTCATCGACGCTCCATCATCCAACTCCTCCAAACAGTTCAATCCATCACTAGAAGGCTCAACTCCTCAATGTGAACTTTCTCCTTGCTTTCTCTGGATCTTTGGATATCATAGCAATTTGAGTTTCATCAAATGTGATGAAAACCCTATTAGCCTCCCCAAGTTCCAACCTCCACAAATTATATCCCTTCACTCCTTATACGTATCTAATGTTTGCTTTGATAAGTGTCAATTTTGAGTATATTTTACATGAGAAAATTTGATAACTTTTGGTTTTCATTGTTGTTTGAAATAGCAATTATCCCTAATTTGAGAATTTTTGGATCTAAATATAGGTTCTTGAGTTTTTAGATAAATGAAATCATTTAATCCCAATTTTTGTGTAAATTTTAGGTTTTGAAGAATGAAAAAAATGAAAGATTGAAAGATGTATAAGGACTAAAAAGTTAAGTTGAAGACTTTCTCAACCCCTTTGAGCGATAATCTTTTATAGGTAGAGTTGCAGCGCAGTGACAAGCTCGCTCAGGCAAGAAGGACTCAATCAGGTGAGACGGGCTCGCTCGAGCGAGAATTTTCCAAAAATGAGGTGTTTTCTACTGAAGATCTCGCTTGAGCGAGACATGACTCACTTAAGTGAGAAAACTTTTATCAGGATAAGCACGCCTTTAGCTTGAGCAAAAAAGTGGTTGGCTTAAGTGATAATCCACTAAAAGAGTTTAAAAAGGAGATTTTTTTTCTTCTTGAACAGTTAGAAACTACTAGATGAAACAGTAAGAAGCCAAGGAAAAGCTACTCCCTTGCAATCTTCCCAATGTTTTAGGTTTGTAATGGCTAAGAATGGCTAACTCTTCTTTCTTGGATTAAATGTAATCTATTCGAACTAAGATGTATTTTGGTGATATATATGTATAATATTCAGTTTCTACTAAATATAGGTATTTTCATTTTGTTCTTATTGTTGGATTTTATCTTATTAATAGACTCTTGAGTTTGATCCTTAGATTTAACTAGAAAGTACTTCTAAAAATCTAACCTAGATGAAAATACTCAATATATTGGAATGTTAGAAATAGGTTTCAATGTATTGATTGTTTTGTAATATTTACTCTTAATGTTGGGTGATTTACTAGATATATGAGGAATCAGTGTTTACGAAATTTCCTCACGAATTTCATGCTTGCGAGATCAGTGTGAATAACTTTTATATGTGCACCAATATTGAGCAGTTTTGAATATTATATGTTCTTATCAAATCAGAATTTAAATGACCGGGATAGATGAAGTTCAATCCTAACCTCTAACTAAATATTTTTCAAATACTTGTTGTGCTACTATTTAATTTTATATGCAAAGTATCTTTTATGTTTTCCCTCTCTTTGAACAAAATCATTATCCATGTCTATATACTAGTGAATATTAAAATCAAAAATTTTAATTGAAACTATTCCTTGTGGATTTGACACTCGTAAATCATTATTACTTTTAACTAGATATACTTGTCGAAGGAGACAATAAGTTTTTGGCGACATGTACAAATGTCAAGACACCAAACACTCTCAAATTGTCATAATCTGCTAGCTTTCTACTTCATACCTCCACAAAAATCGTATAATACAAAGAAGATAATGGACACTTGTTTATCAGATAGATGGTAGTGTTTGCAATTACTCTCCTCAAGGACTTAAACAATCCAAATCCCAACAACATACACCTTACCCCCTCCAAATGGTTTTATCCTTTTGATTTGTGCCTCCTTATACCTTTTTTGCTAAATTACCTTAAAACAAACTTCAATCCATTATCAGTTCTGAGCATTTTGAGTTTGGTCCCTTGTTGACTATTAATCATGGTGTGTCATTACCTAAACCTATGAAGAGTTTCACTCTTACTTTTCAAGACGTAAATCTGCACCTTCTCGAGTAATCATATGTGATTGTGAGAAAATAAGACCCTCAACCATGAGACTAAGCTTGTGTTGGACCCCACAGGTATGCATGAGCATACTTAAAGGACTTGCTAGATATATGTTTACCAGTCTCAAATTTCAATCTAAGAGACTTTTCTAATACAAAATGATCACAAAAATCTAGCTCTTCTAGCCTATCACCTTCTAGAATGTTTTGCTTGCTCATCTTCATTAAACATCTCTAATTAATGTGGCCCAACCTCAGATGCTACAACTTTGTCTTATCTTGCATCATTTGACTAGTCATAGATGTATGTGTGATCATTGTTGAACAATCTAATATGTAACATTATTTTTACCTCCTTTGAATGTTTTCTTTAGAATATTTATCATACATTGTTTAGTATTGGTTGTCAAACCCATAAGATCAAACATGTCGATTGAAAGATTCCTCTCGAGCTTTAAAATATACCTCATTTCTTGTAATAATATTTTTTTAGTTGTCAAACATCTTCAATCAGTTGACCTCATGCCTTGCACCTTTGACTTTATTGTTCTCCATAATAATAATTTCTCTTCTTTCAATTTCAAAGTCTCAAATGACTCATTTACAAGAGATATGAGTATATCCTAAGTCGATGATCCAACTCCTTTGTGTATCTAACACAAACACCACCAACACTCTAACAGACTCGTAGTTATCAAACATTACAACAATATCAGTGAATTATATTTTTAAAATGAGACTTCTCTCTTCTCGTTTCTCTCCTTCTTTAAATAATTTTTCTGAAACTAATCCTTTTTATAAGAATTTTAACAATCAATCCTTTTATCTGCCATATCATTAGACAAATACTTTGTTCACTTCTTCCTTTTTCACTTCTTATTCTTAATCGTTAATTTCAAAGACACTCAAACACGATTTTCTACACCTTCTCTAACGTAATGATCTTTTTCATCCTTATCTACAAATTAGAGCATTGTATTTAAGCCAATTGGCTTCCTCCAAAATCCCAACTTGTAGTTTCTTTTCTTTTGACTTTAAGGCCTTTTCGGTTAATGGAGAAAAGGTGCATGCATGTGACAGAATGTACAAATTCAAGTTTTCATATCTACAAAATGCCCTATGACAGTAGGTGGCTTTGACGCGTCAAATTTATCATATGGTAGCTCTTGCCACCACTTCCACCATGTGTAAGTTGGAGGAGCTAGTGTTAAAAGCTATTTAGCTGTGTTAATTGAAATCTTTTAGCTAATTCGTTAGAAATATTTATTAAATATGATTGTTAATATTTTTTATGTTTTATATATAGTGTACGTTGCATTTATCAATCAATTACAATTTTTTAATAACTATTTCTTTTATTTTAGTGTTAAATGTATTATTTTTAGCTTGCAATAAAAATAAACCCTGTTCCTGGTTTCAATGTGTGAAGTAGGAATATTTTTGTAATAAACCAAATTGTATCAAGAGACCAAGGCTGCAGCAAATGAGACAATACAAATAAACTCAATTATGAGTATATATTCATAAAGGGTATTAATGCCCCCAATACTCATAATTAAGATGGTGCCCACCAACGCGTAAAACAAATTCAAATGAAACTTCTCAACTCAACACCCACGTGACTTAAAATGACCCAAACCAAAGTCTTCGACTGTAATCACACGGAAGGATGAAACATGAAGATGTATAGTTAAAATTTGTTGTAATAAAGTAAAGTGAAAGTTCAATAAGGATATAAAATACAGTCCTGAACAAACAAAGGAGAATGGAAAAATCCTTAGGGTAGTATTTTTTTATCGGCAAAAAAAAATAAAATTAATAGGAATAATAAAAATTAATAGAAATAATAAAGTTACTTCAATCTATTTACAGAAATCACTTTATAATTTCAAGAAAAGATATAAAGATAACAAAGTTTTAAAAAAAA
>Ga0209700_106193_pt1 | contig 18921 bp, 7 predicted proteins | sample SiratroredBW_FD_187528 | JGI IMG/M metagenome (GOLD analysis project Ga0209700, IMG submission 187528) | Root nodule microbial communities of legume samples collected from California, USA - Siratro red BW (SPAdes) (version 2) | ecosystem: Host-associated > Plants > Roots > Nodule | place: USA...
GTTTGAGTGTATAAGCACCCTTTTTAATTTAAGACACAAGTTAAAAGAGCAATAATATAAGAAACAATATTGGCTCACAATAAAAAATATTTCTTTTTTTAATTTTAATTAAATTCATATTAATTATATGTCATAAATTTCTTCTTAAAATGGCAATATATTTCTAAAAGAAAAATCCATTCACTATTATCTTATCATTATGAATCGGTCACCATTAATATATTCGTTTTCTGATATAAAATTAGATCAATATAGATATAACACGTTTTCATAAAAGATATTGTTGTCATACCAGCAAACCACACTTATTCATTTTAAAAATTGATATGTTGATTACGTCAATAGTCCAAGTATCTAATCTAACCCAATATCTAATTTAAAAGTTGAACTTTTTAATATTTGATTTAAACTCAATCCAAAATTATTTTTTACAGATTTAGGTTACATTCTTATATGTAAACCTTGATATATTTATTAATTAATTATATAAAAATACATTAAATGGACCAAACTTATCGAAGCAATAAGAAAAACTAAACTGATGAAGTGGTATATTAGGTCCATATTTATATGGGTCGAAGAGACAAAGTTCAGATTTGCATCCACGAAACCCGTATACCCAGTGGCACCATTTTCATTGACAGAACAAGCAGTCAACAATTTTTCCTGTATGGAATGATTTTAAATTTACAGAACAGGTTAATTTAATGGCAAATAACTTTTCACAAATCATCATTTACTATAATCATTTCACTTTTTACTGACAGCAAGATACATTGATCTTGCTAACTTCTGTTTCCACCATTCAGTGTATATTACTCAAAATAACAAAAAGTAAGCATTGTCTTACAAAGCAAGTTAAATTTTGTAACTTTTTTTTATTCACGTAGTTCCTTTTTCAATGTGTGAATTATGAATTAGAAGTGATAGATGACTTTATATATATAAAAGAAAAAAACTGTTAGTTATGAGTCATTGGATTATATAATGATATGTGTTTTATTAAGATTAGAAATTTAAGATGAGTTAAAAATCTTATATCGTAAAATAAACTATATATAAATAGAAATATTCATAAATTATTGAGTTAAAGGTGATGTTTTAATCTTTGAATTTGTTCCTAATTCATTGTTATTGAGTTTTTTTTCGATATTTTTTTTCTTGAAGAATCCAAGAGTAATATTAGAATCAATGATTTATTTTGATGATGATTTGGATAAATATGCTAACTCATTAGTATTAAATCTTCCATAAATTTGTTAACAACTCATCAGTATCTAATCTTTTTAGTATTTTCTTTTAAATAACTTAATAGTAGTATCAATCGATAATTCATCTTAGTAACTCTTCAAACAAAAATGTTGTTATTGGTGTCAAATCTACCATAAATATTACTATATAAATTTGTTCATGTGGAATCTCTTATTGTATTGCCTTAAAGAACCTAACAATAATATAAAAACCTATATATAATTCAACTTATGACAACTCATAATAATATCGTCAATATCAAATCTCTCTTGCTGGAGTTGATTGTTAAAAAAAAGAAATATTGAATTGCGACTGAATATTTGAATCCTAATTAGAGAAGAATAGAAGAAAAAAAGAGTTGATAAATAGTGCATGTGAATTGTGGTGAGACATGAAGCATATGATGATGGATTGCACATGGAGAAAGGACCTACCATTGTTGTGGAGAAGGGTTCGTAGATTATCTGGTTTGCCATTATAGGATTCTCCATTCCAGCTTCCAACTTTGAATCAACCAACATCGCCAATTCATTTCAAATTATTACAAATTGGAAAGCCTTTTTTCTTTGCGCTATTGCCGACAATGACCCCTATTTCTTCTCTATGTTCCCATTCTAAACATTCATTTTTCTCTGTAATACTTTTTTATACTCTACAATAATTTCCATTTAAATGCTTAAATTACAGAAATTTTTTTAAGAACAACAATTATACCAGATAAATCGAATTTTATGAGTAAGATGTTTAACATTTTATAATTTCTTAGAAATTGTTTGTGTGTTTATTAAAAAAAATCGTTTTCTTAAGATTGATAACTTTTAAAAATTATAAATTATGTGTAATTTAATAAATTAAACATTATTGGTAGAAAGTTTGGCACTGTCGTCTATAATTTGTCACTATGTATATTCATACTTTACCTTTATTTATGCTTTTTTATATATATATTTTGATGTACAAAAATAATGAAGCGCAACTTAATTGAATAATTTAAAAGAAAGGGATCAGATTTGTTAAAACAATAATGACATTGTAATAGATTATATTTATTGTTGTATAGGGGTACAATGTATTTTTTAAAATTTTGAATTTTAAAACGTGAATAATTTTATTTGAAGATATACAAAATTAAAATTAGTATAAATATTAAAATTTATCTTATTAAAATAAATAATGTAATAAAAAAATCGTTACACATGTGTTTTCGTTAATCATTTGAAGAAGACTTACAAGTGTTTGAATTCAAAATCTTAAAGTTGTTGTCACGTGCACTTAGGTACCAAAATGTTTTAGTTGGAATGATTTAATTTTATGTCTTTTATGATTAATGACTAAAGTGGGATGAAATAAAGTTTTCAACGGAGATAAAAATACAATTTTTTTTTAAATAATTTGTTTTTCTTTTGAATTTTTAAATTATTTATCTCCCATAATTCATTTAAATAAAAGCACCCTTTCTCGACTTAAAATAGAAAAAAAATATGTTTGGTAGACCTAAATATAAATAAATTTAAACTTTATAAACTTTATTTAATATTATTAAAAAATATACTCATATTTAAAGTCAAAGATCATTTTCAAAAAATATAATTAAGAAAAATATCGCTTTACTGTATTAAAAGCAAAACATTAAAAAAATATAATATTTATTTATATTTGAGTCGAGGTGCACTATACATTATGCTAATTACTATAATAAAATAGTTTTTTTAACGATATTTTAGAAAGAGTTAGAATATAACAAATAATTAAGTATTTAGATAATATATCAATAAATAAGAATATGATTCAAATATTCAAACTATTTTAACTAAAAAATAATAAATATTTTGAAATAAATTAAAAAAGTTATGCTTTATTTAGATTGGAGAGGAGTAAAAGAAAAAGATGAAAAAAAAAATTGAATTAAGAGGAGGAAGTGAAAACAAAAAAAAATGAGTAAAAAGTTTTGAATTAATTTTATTCACGTAATATAATAGTTATATATATGGGAAATAATTTTTAAAAATATAAATTAGATTTAATATAAATTTTCAATTATTATAAACGTTTAATGAATAAAAATATATTCAAATAAATTGATTTACAAAATATTAAAAATTAAATTAATTAATTTATTTTGATTATTCGTATTATTATAATATAAATGTGTATTAATAAAATATTAAGTAATTTACTTTATTTTGTTTAATCACTTTAACATCTTTGTTTTAATTACTTATTTATTATAACATAAATATATATTAATAATATAGTTATTAAAAAGTATCAATGTTTATTATATAACTTATAGTATAAACATAAATAATAGAATATTTATGAATATATTTGATTATAATTTTAAACATAATTAAAGTTATAAATATTTATTATTATCTATGTCTATTAACGTGAAAAACATGATTGATTATATAAGTATTGCTTTATTTTTTGGAAAATTTCTTATTAAAAGATATCTTGTTAAATGTGGTATGAAATGGAAGGAGTACTAAAATAAAATAAAATAAAAAGAGAATATATATGGTGAATTATGTGGCAGTAGGTGAAATTGCAGCACATATAACCTAATTAATGTTGCATGTGCGTGTGCATGTCAAATAAGGTGACAAGTGACATTTATACCCCAACCTTCGTATCAAACTACCTAGGATTCTGCCCCCACACCTCAAAACATAACATTACTTTTCTATTCTTCATTTTTTCTTTAAGCTTAATATTATATTACTAATCACTCCATCCTTATCATTTTACCAATTCTAAATTTAAATTTTATTTCATATTAAACTTTTCAGTTTTCTCATATTTTATCTATTTATTGAATGTCTAACAAAATGATAATGTTCATAGAAAATCAAAATCATTTTATTTTATAAAAATTAGTAACAAAATGATGTCAATTTATTTGTTTTACACATAATTACTCCATTAGAAATTTTATACTCAAGAATTACAAAATTGATGCTAGGATGGGTCAAAAATGTTTAAATAATAAAATCTGTAAAATAAAATAATGGTAGTTAAGTGATAAATACTTATTTCTCTTTTATTTTGTGTGCTGATTTATTTATCAGATAAAAAAAAATTCGAGGTATCTAGTTTAAATATTAAGTTATTTCATTTTTAGTTTTACTTGCTGTCTTTGTTTTATTATTTTTAAAATTTTCGCTATTTTTTTAGTTCAAATTAATCGCGTTAATGGTCGCAGCTTATACTTATTTTCGCCATTAATTTCAAATAAGTAAGTTTAATTTAATGTGACAAGGATATGCATTAATATTCTTAGATTACAATATACGCTTAAACGTGGTTGTGTTAAGCTTATAAATTTGGTAAAATATGTTATTTATTTATCTTAAAATGAATATTAGTAGTTTTAAATTTAAAAAAGATAAATATTTTATAAAAATCAAAATTAAAATTCATATATTTTATAATTAGAAAAGTTGTTTAAAATTTTTAGGATAACAAAGGAACCAAAATAAAAAAATTGCTCCTGTACTTTTATAATATGGTTGCTCTAACAATTTAAAGAGAGTTTGAAACGTGTACGTTGCATAATTAGTCAATTAATTAACTGTAGTTTTTATTTTTTATTTTTTTTGTCGTTACAAAGGGTACTCAAAGCTTCGAATTCATCTTCAAGATCTGTGTGATTAGTTCAAACTCAAAAATCATGATTTAAGATGAAGGAAGCACATGTTTCTCAACATATGTAGAATTAATATAGGATGGTCATATTTTATATTCCTGAAACAAACACAACGTAACACGTAAAGGTTTTAGAGCAAGTTTTCCATATTTTTATAATGGCAAAGTTCACGTAAGATCACGTAAATCGTATATCACATGGGACAAAAATATTATTTTGTAAACCTTTATTTTTATCTCAAAATTTATCATCTTTTTAGCATAAAAAGTAATTGTATTTTTTAAAGTGATGACAACAGAAAATAAAATAAGATATTAGTGTCACGTGATGAAGATCGTGATTTGTCTTTGCCAACCCGATGACAATGAGTTAGTGTGAGGTAGATGCATGTACATTTTCTATAACAAAATATCACGATATTTATCAAAATTTTGGCTAAAATTTGAAAATAAATAAAGTAGTATAAATTTAGAGAGAAAATGGAATGTGATCAACCCCCTTTCCAAAGAAGGTGTGGGTCCTAAAGAGAGAGGAAAGTAGTGTTTGAATGTAAGGTTTGAGGGTGGAAATTAGGGTTATGAAAGGGTGAAGTTGGTGAAAGGGTGTGTAAGTAAGTAATTAAATAGGTTTGATTACACGTGTTGAGCTTACCATCCAAAACAGATAATTATTCAGGCAAATGCATGTTGAACTCCGATATTAAAGGGCATGCATGTTATGCCACCTAATTATCGCAAACAAAAATAATCAATAATGTATTTCCCCACTATCATTGTTCTAAACCCTTTAAGATAATGTATCCAAACTAATCTACGCATGCACCTTAACAAAATTGGTTATTATAATTTTATTAAGAAAATATTTTTACTTGCTATAACATCCTTATTCAACTAGATTCTACTTACTCCTACAAAGCTTGATGTAAATTACAAATATTTGTGAATCTGATTGGATTAGTTCTTAAGAAAAAAAAGTCTAATATATATATATAAATAATATGTTGCTACAAATATTTTACTCTACCGTGTTAATATTTCGTCATGTAAGTTTATTGTAATTTCTATTTTATTTTAACGTTAATATAGTTTGTATTTTTTGTATGCTATGTGTATCTAATATGTAAAAAACATACATATAAATATTTGGGATTAATGACACATATTAAAATAATTATATATTTCCACGTGTGTATATATATTATTTTTTATTTTACGAAAATATGTATTTCACAAATATTATTTATGAATTTAATTTCATTTGTATATAACTTTATATATATATATATATATATATATATATATATATATATATATATATATATATATATATTAAATTAAATTAAATTAAACGTGCTGAAGATGATTGAATCATGATCAATTTTTTTTAAAAGTTATTAAAACTACTAAATTATTTAACTTGATCAAAGCAAATATGTTATATATATATATATATATATAATATCTTTAGCTCCAAGAATCTTAGAAAAATATTCGGTTTCAGATTCCGTTGACAGTTTATCAATTTTCAATTTTTCTGATTTTTCGAATTTCTTTTCCAAGTTGATTACAAATTCTGTTCTTATTACATTTGTAAATTATTTGTTTCCAAATCAGTTTTGAAAATCTTGTAGATCTTAGTTTCTAATTTATTAACTTAGATTTCGTTTTCTGTTTTGATTTAGAAAAAAAAAATCGATTTTTACTTAATCACATCATAATAAATATTCCTTCAAATATTTTATTATCATTAATTGTCTGTTCTATATACATGATTAGTGGAAATAATAATTAAGATCTAAGTAAACCTAATGAAATTAATATTAGTTAAAAAGTGAATTTACTGTTAATTATGTTTAAAAAATATATTTAAAAGTTTTAAGTATGAGTAAAATTATACTTATAAGTATAATTTATTATAAAAATATATCATAATTTATTAAAAAAATATAATCCTTAAAATTGGACTGAATGAAGAAAAATAAACCCAAGAAGGAATATTGAGTATAATATATTTTGAAGTATAATAATTTATTAACGTGTCTTGTTATAAGTATCAATAATTTTGTATTTTTACGGAAGAGCAGGAAGGTACTAATTATGGACACGGATAATTTCCTAAACACATAGTTAAAGTGATAATCGGTAAAAACACATAGCCCTTCACTGAATAATTATAAATGTATGGTCAAAGTGTTATATATATCAATTTTCTAAAATATTATGCAAATTTCAAACTACTTTTATCAAATGGTAATTTATATACCTCAAATTACTTTCAAATGGTAATTTATTGTATTTTAAGATAATTGATAATTAAAATATTCATTTGTGGTCAAATTTTACTTCAAATTTAGATTTTATTTTCTTGAATTCTTCCATATTTGAAAAACTTTTTGAACCTTAAGGACTTAAAGAAAAAAAATGTAAAGATTTTTACAATGGTTTTTCTCAACCATCAAGATAAGGTTGAACTATTTGAAACCTCTAAATTTAACTAAAAATAACTTTTACAATAATTATTCTCAAGAAAGCTCAGTTTTTTTTTTTTTTTTTACTTACTTCTCTAAGCAACTATCTCAAGCAATCTTTGCATGGTAATGCATTCAACTGCAAGATAAAAAAATAATATTTGTATAACTTTATTATGTATTTAATCATAATAAATTATACCTATATTAATTTCGTAATCGATTATCAGCACACGTATCTATTTATGCGCATAATGAATTATGTAAAACGCATAATCAATTGCGTTTAACATTACAAATATTAGTCTAAATAAAAAAAAACTACACTATTATAGCACAATTAATCATACATTATTAATATTTAATGAGTCAAGTGAAAATAGAATAACAATTTTCAATATGCTACACTTTTATGACTGACAGCTCAAATTATTATGGTTACAAATTACAAATTTAAAATAAGTCAAAAGAAAAAGTAAACAGAAAATTGAAAAAAAAAATCTAAAAGAAAGGGTAAAATTGTCCTTTAGATCATGCAATGAGAGGATCGGCGAGAGATATGGTAGATTATTAGAGAAAAGAAAGCAAAGAATAGGAAGTTTTGACAATTGGAAAAGTGGTGTGGAGTGTGGACAATAGGAAGTTTTGAGAATCCTCAAAATGTGAAGAATAGGTTCCAGAATTCACAATGACTAAGTAAAATATTTGAATTGAGCAACATAATGAAATGGACATTTATTATAATTAAGGGCATATTTGCTATGGTGTAAGATAATAATTGCATGGATGGTTAAAGAAAGAATTGGGGTGTGTTGGAGGATTGGGAATGGTGCATCACCGTTTTTCATAATTGGGGAGATTGATCTGGCACTGCATGGACCCCTTTTTGTCCTCTCTCACACCAGATTCCATTCATCAAACACCCACCATGCACTTCACACTCTATCATTAGATTCACATTCACTCTTTCCGATTCTCAATTTTTATTTTTATTTATTATTGCAACATGCAACACAACACAACAACCTCTTTTACCACTAAGATATTTTTATATACAGATCAGCAAAATCCTTGGTTGGTTATCATTATCATACTTGTTATTATTATTATTATTACTGTTACTGAAACAAACACAAAGACTAAGTGTTTCTCTTTATCTGTCTCTGTGCCACCCAAAACAAACACCCTGTTTCTTTGTTTTACTCTCTGGGAGTGATAGTGGTGACTGGTTAGTGAAGAAGAGCGAAGAAGAATAGAGCGATCTGAAATTTCGGATACTTTAATTGCTTCTCGCTTTCACTCAACCAACTCAATTATAGATACTCCGTCAACCTCAATCCCAACTAACTCTCAGTACGCCATCACCCTTTTCTTTTCTTTTCTCTTCTCTTCTCTTCTTTTTCTTTTCTTCCCCTGCTTCCCTCATTCAATAAACAGAGAAAGTCGTTTTTTTTTTCCTTTTGGGTGCGTGATTCTTGCATCCTATTTAATAGGGTACCTTGCACGCTGCTTCCTCATCTCGCCCAAATGAAAGGTGCTGTTCTCGTCGCTATTGCCGCTTCCATCGGTAATTTTCTCCAGGGATGGGATAATGCTACCATCGCCGGTATGATTCCGATTCTTCTTTCTGTAGCTACTGATTACCACTGATTATGTTGACTTTCAATATAACTTTTTGTTTTGCGGATTAAAGAGGTGAACTTTCAATCTGGGTCAGAGAACACATCTAGAGAACTGCATCTGACCTTGCTCCATGAGATTGATTACATGCAAGTTTTATGTTTTTCGAATCTGATATGTTTCTGCTCTTTTTGTGTGAAATTTATCAATCAATTTGTTCTTCTCAGTATCTTATGTCACTGATGAGTAATTATTCTTGGTCAATTTTTGAGGTCTGTGACTGTGATCGAGATTGCTTACCAGATCACTGATTCTTGTTTTGCAGGGGCTATTGTTTACATTAAGAAAGACCTTGCGTTGCAGACAACCATGGAAGGGCTTGTGGTGGCCATGTCCCTGATTGGGGCGACGGTAATCACCACGTGCTCTGGTCCCATATCGGATTGGCTTGGTCGGCGGCCCATGTTGATAATCTCCTCTGTGCTCTATTTCTTGGGTGGTTTGGTGATGCTTTGGTCCCCTAATGTGTATGTGTTGTGCTTGGCGAGGTTGCTTGATGGATTTGGGATTGGACTGGCTGTGACTCTTGTCCCGGTCTATATATCTGAAACAGCACCCTCTGAAATAAGGGGGTCTCTGAATACGCTTCCTCAGTTCAGTGGTTCTGGAGGCATGTTTTTTTCCTACTGTATGGTTTTTGGCATGTCGTTGCTTCCCTCGCCTAGCTGGAGATTCATGCTTGGGGTTCTATCTATTCCTTCGCTCCTCTATTTTGCACTCACAGTTTTTTTCTTGCCTGAGTCTCCTCGGTGGCTGGTCAGCAAAGGAAGGATGCTGGAGGCTAAAAAGGTGCTCCAAAGATTGCGCGGAAGGGAGGATGTGTCAGGTAATGGAATTCTTTTCCAAAGCATTTTTCTCAACTTTTTGAATTAGGTTGCTATATATCTTGTGCTGTGGGAATCTTGTTTTGCGTATTTCAGGTAAATGATAAATTCTTACACGAAATCGCTAGTTATGGTTTATCTCAATCTTTGTCCGTTGTAATGTCATGATCAAGGTTTTCAAATAACGGTCTACAGTCACTATTTGGACTCCATTTGACTCCAAATGTGGCCAACTTTGTCTTTAATTTTCTACAGTTGCAAAAAAACTGTAACTGTACCTGCAACTCAAAACCAAACCTTTGACATTTTTGTTATTAAACTACACTACTATACCATCTTCAGATTTGTGGGGGCTTAACTAATTGCTACATAGTGTATGTGTACAGAACACAAAACGATACTGTCACATAGGCCATCAATATAAATGCTAGGCTGTACATGATTATCATTCTGAACTTTTCATGGCATAAGTTAGTTTGTGATTCTCAACCCGTATTGAAATTTGTCAATGCAATGATGAATCAATTTATGAATTTATAATTCACGCAGGCGAGATGGCATTGCTGGTTGAAGGTCTCGGGATTGGAGGTGATACATCTATAGAAGAGTACATAATTGGCCCTGCTGAAGAGGTGGCTGATGGTCGGGAACAAGCAACAGAGAAAGATAAAATTCGATTATATGGATCCCAAGCAGGTCTCTCTTGGTTAGCAAAACCTGTCACTGGACAGAGTTCTATTGGCCTTGCATCACGCCATGGAAGCATCATCAACCAAAGCATGCCCCTCATGGATCCTCTGGTGACACTGTTCGGTAGCATTCATGAGAAGCTCCCTGAGGCGGGAACTGGAAGCATGCGAAGCAATTTGTTTCCAAATTTTGGAAGCATGTTCAGCACTGCCGAGCCGCATGGTAAAAATGAACAGTGGGATGAAGAGAGCTTACAAAGGGAAGGTGAGGACTACATGTCAGATGGAGGTGGTGGGGACTCTGACGATAATTTGCACAGTCCTTTAATCTCACGTCAAACAACAAGCCTTGAAAAAGACATGCCTCCTCCTCCTTCCCATGGCAGTATCCTGAGCAGCATGAGGCGTCACAGCAGTCTTATGCAAGGATCAGCTGAGCAAGTTGGTAGTACGGGCATTGGTGGTGGGTGGCAGCTGGCATGGAAATGGACTGATAAAGGTGAGGAGGGAAAGAAGCAAGGAGAGTTCAAAAGGATTTATTTACACGAGGAGGGAGTTTCTGCATCTCGTCGTGGATCCGTTGTTTCAATTCCTGGTGAAGGTGAATTTGTCCAGGCTGCTGCCTTGGTTAGCCAACCTGCTCTTTACTCCAAGGAGCTTATCGATGGACATCCAGTTGGTCCTGCAATGGTTCACCCATCTGAGACTGCTTCAAAGGTGCCAAGTTGGAAAGCTCTTCTTGAACCTGGGGTTAAGCATGCATTGATTGTTGGAGTTGGAATACAAATACTTCAGCAGGTAATGTGTGGTTACTATTCATTATTATTTCCAATTCATAATCTCCATGCTTGTTTACACTTCTGTTGCTTTCCTTCCTTCTTTTTATCTATTTATTTTGGCGAGGGGGCCAGGTGGGTAATGTTGGGTAGCAGAAGATTCGATAGCATTACTTCAACCTAAGTCCAAAACCTTACACAAGCCTTGTGCTTTGAAACTACTTACGTTGTTATCTAGTGAATGTTGACTTATCTTGTAGTACTGTTTGGCATCCCCTAGTAAGTTACAAAGAACATTTTAGAAAGAGGTTTAATAATGGTGTTCGTGTTAAAAAATTCAGATGTAGTAAAGTATTAACTGAAATCATGAGATTAGCCAGACTGGAGAGTTACGGGCTTAGAATTCTTTGCTTTTTTCTTCAAGTATTCAAAGCTTCTGGAGCGTATATAAGCTCCTCGTCAGTCCTTATCTCCAGTTTACTGCATCAATTTACTGGTTTATGTCCTCTTATCAATGATTGACACCCAGTTCTGCATGTTCCGCAGTTTTCAGGAATAAATGGGGTTCTATATTACACACCTCAAATCCTCGAAGAGGCTGGTGTTGAAGTTCTTCTCTCAGATATAGGCATTGGCTCAGAGTCTGCATCATTCCTTATCAGTGCTTTCACAACCTTCTTGATGCTTCCTTGTATAGCCTTAGCCATGAAGCTCATGGATGTTTCAGGCAGAAGGTACGCTTTCTGTTTTTTCGCGATTTATCCCTGCTTATGTTGCCTGAATTCGAGGATCTCTTCTATTTGGTCGATGGTGAACAAAAATAGAATTTGTCTTTGATCTCCTTGAGGTGCATATATCCTAGTGCGTTTCATTGTACAACAAAAGTAAATGCCTAGTTACCAAGGAAAGTCAACTCCGGTAGAATTTAATGTGTTCCGAATATCTAACTAACTCTCCGGAGCTCACAGAAATTGAACCTTAAAAGTTGTTTCTCTCGATTAACTGAAAGATTAGTCAAGAAGCAAGACCACTAGTAGATTCCAGACAGGTGCTTGTAAAGGTTGCTTTAAACGATTTGCAGAATTTTTTATCCTTTTTCAAAACACAACATATTTTAGTATTTTGTTATGTTCATCTTGATTTGTTATCATTAAGATACTCCGTTTTGCAGGCAATTGCTACTTGCTACAATTCCCGTGCTGATTGTTTCGCTTATCATTTTGGTCATTGGAAGCCTAGTAAATTTTGGCAATGTGGCCCATGCGGCAATCTCAACTACATGCGTTGTGGTTTATTTCTGCTGCTTTGTGATGGGTTACGGACCAATTCCAAACATTCTTTGCTCAGAGATTTTCCCCACTAGAGTGCGTGGCCTCTGCATTGCTATATGTGCCTTAGTGTTCTGGATTGGAGACATCATCATCACATACTCGCTGCCTGTGATGCTCAGCTCTTTAGGACTTGCTGGTGTCTTCGCCATTTATGCTGTCGTTTGTTTCATCTCCTGGATATTTGTGTTTTTGAAGGTTCCGGAAACAAAGGGCATGCCCCTTGAAGTCATCTCTGAATTCTTTTCTGTTGGTGCAAGGCAGGCTGCTGCGGCTAAGAATGAGTAGCACCACTCCTTATATATACCATGTAACTTTAGTCGCCAAAACCCACCCTATCTCATCTTTATAAATTTTGCTTCCCATAATTATATTTGGAGGAGGAGGATATGGTCAAACGTATGATGTGGATGTATTATTCTTTCATAAATATAAAATTTTTGCATTTTAGAATTGTCCACATTAGGCTTTGATGCAAAGTCTGCGCTGTTCGTGATGAAAATTTAAGAGTTTGCTACGTTATAAAACATGACAAAGTAAGAGAGGTACCTTGGTGCAGATCCAAGAAATACAGTAGTTAGACCAGATTTTGTTAAGGTACCATAGTTCTGCCCTTAGCCATCAATCAATTAGACAATTATGGTTGGCCAAATGACCAATTAATACTCCAAATTTTACTCATTACTGTAGTAAGGAGATTTTGTGTCGGGGCCTTTGATTTTAACGCGCATTCTTGTCCCAGTGACCACTCAAGACTGGCCAATTACACTTGCTGCATATTTTTTATTTTATACTTCTGCAACTTTAGAGGGGACTACTCCCTTTAACGACATCCTCATTTCCCTGTTTTACTTTGCTTTTTCTTTTGGTATTTTGTTCATTTCTCGCTTTTCTTCGGAGAAAAGTGTGTTCAATCAATCTCTATTGAAAATTTTGTATAGCAAAGAGAAACACTCTTCGTTGTCATGCAGAAAAGAGAGCGCAGGATCGTGAAAAAAGATAGAAAAAAACAAATAAAAATATATTGTATGAATAATTCAAAGATACTGAAAATGTTAAACGCTCTCATCCAATTATATTTTCAGATCATTTTTTTAGTTTAAAAATCATGTTTAGGACGAATTCTAATAGGCTGAAAGTGTATATGTTTTTTAGATAACTTGAGAATTAGATGCATATTTTTTTTACATGCTAACCTGAACATTGGTTAAAGAATTCAAAAATAGTTTTCACTGAAACGTGTAAAAATGTTTCCTTGTATAATTTTTAAGAACTTTCATATTATTTCTAATAAATGTTTTTTTAAACCGGTATTTTAAAATACTAGTCAACAACATTTTTTAAAAATATATATTTTTTTCTTATTCTAAGAAAACTGATTTTCCAACAGATCATGTACGCTGTTTCCACTTATGCCGATTGTGTGTGGACTACAGAGCAAGTGCTGCAACTTTGTTTCCACTTGTACTAATTTATCAGACCTTCCCAACTTTTTGGAAATTCTCATGCTCAATTTAATATTCTTGTTGCTACCAACTTCAACACTGCGACCTTTTGGAAAGGTAAGTCATGTGGCTACAACGAAATCTAAGGTTATGATTTTTGAACCATGAAAGATAGTGAAATAAATTATACAAATTTCATTATAAATTATTTAAAATACTATAAAATGTAATAGAAACAAGTAACTGCATTAAAGAAATACAGCAGTATAATTTCTATTTACTAAAGCAAATTCTATTAATATAAGAAAGGACAATAACTTTAGACTAAGATACCTTTAATTAAGATTATTACGAGTGAAGTTAGGTTAGATTTGAAACAAATGAAAAAAATTTTGATTTGGCTACAGTAGATATTGGTAATGGAATGATGATAGGTACCGTCACAATAGGGAGTAGTAAATAATAATAATATACTAAAAATAAGCAATCATAACAAATATAAAAAGTGCTTATGTACCAAAAATATAAAAATGCTTGAGAGGGGTGGTGATAATGATTATAATAACCCGCGATGACACCATTAATAATAATAATTTTAACAATAATCTGTGGGAATTATTAATGTAAGATTGCAATTGTGCATCTTAAGAGTGAAATTAAGACTTGCAATTAAGGAAAGTTGGTTTCAGTTATGCTATAATCATATGGAACTCTACACCGAAATCATGTTTCAACTTAACAATAATAAAAAAAATCATATTTAAAATTTCGAATTATAACAGACATTCTCCTTTTCACTTATTTTAAGTATCAATGAAATTATAACCTGTATGTATACATACACACACACATTGATCAAAATGTTTTGGATATTCAGATGCTAATATCCACAACACATAAATTTGTTGAAAATTACAAACTATAGGAAATAGCTACTTCAAAGGAAACTCCTAGCGACGCGTTGAGTTAAAGCTAATATCTAAGTTAAGCTGACATCAATTAGGTATCTGGGCTTCAACATAAAAAACAGTTTTCGTTCTTCGTCGTCTTCCTGGCTAATTTGTTAGCCAATTATCAGGTTGCAGAACCGGAAATTCTAAATGACTTTTATGTACAACCAAATAGCATTACGAATAAATTAGGAAGTGTAACATTTCCCAAAGAAAACAATGACATGTTCGGTAAAATCTGAGTAACAGCATAACTTGACAATATGCAACAACCAAATTATATTTACAGTCCTCACCTATACAATTAGACAGCTCTAAGACTCCAAAACGAATAGTACAAAAATTTTGGATCAAATCCATATTTTCAAAGCTATTGGAGATCTATAGCCCACCTCATAGCACTTTTAACTTGGATCAACATAGCTAAAAGCTGTGTGCAGAGAACCTAAAGAGTTGGATCGTCGGATGATGTACTTTCAAAGTGATTTGGGTCAGTACCTATATTAGGGGAGTCAGAATCACTCACTTGATTGTTTACAGAGCTCTTCTCTGCTTGATCATTTAATCTGGTGTGGGAGTTGACCGGTCTCTCAAATTCTTTAGCATTGATAGGATCTATGACTAGTTTATTGATTTTCTGCTCCTGTAGCATAAACAATACAAAAGGATTCAGTGGTGCACCAAATCATGCAATAACACTTTAGCGATGTCTGCATGCGTGCTATTGTTTAGCATTGGTAGGACCACTAACCTGATTATTTACGATGCTCTTCTCTGCTTGATCACTTAATCTGGCGTGGGAGTTGAATGGCCTCTCAAATTCTTTAGCATTGACAGGATCTATCGCTAGTTTATTGAGTTTCTGGTCCTGTAGCATAAATAATACAAATGGTTTCAGTGGTGCTGCAAATTAGGTAAAAGCACTTCAGCAATATGCTCCGTGTGTAGTGAGAGAATTACTTTTATACGAGAATGAGCGACCAAATTTTGACTATATAAATGGTCAAAATTAAAAGCTACCTAAAAAAGTCACACGTGGTGTGGTGTCTGTACATACCAATTTCTGATATCACGGACTTGAGTCACAGCCAAAATACAAAATAATTGAAATGTTGACTCATTATGGGTTAGAAACAAAGCCTGGTTTGACCATTCGCAGCACATGAAGAAAACTATTCTTGAACCCAAATCTCATTCCAATATTCTCCCTCCACTCTTTAATATACATGTCTTAGATGTTAATCCCAAATATAAACAAATTTCAACAAATCTATCTTATTTAATGAGACTATCTCCAAAATGCTCTTCATTTAATTGGAGCTTTGTTTCCAATAACTCTGTTATTCTTGAAATCAAGTTTTAAGGAAGAGTAGTTAAAGAAAAATGTTCTTTTTTTTTTATGAAAATTGTAAATCAAATGCTACTAACTTTCATAATTATTGTGAATTTGTTTTCTACCCGTATTCAAGACTGGAGCGGGGTACTAAATATACCAAAATCAGAGCGTATCTTCTTTGCTTAGTTTTATATTGGATCTGCGCTATGGTAGTAAAAGAATGGACATTGGCTTGAATCACAGGAGGATTTCCAAACTACTATCTTACTGAATGTCAACCAGAATGCTAAAGTTAAAGACCCCCCACTCCTCATGCTTAGGAATTAGGATAAAGAGATGATATGATAGCATTTACAAAAGAAATTCTAAAACTATATAAAAAAACATGGAGCTATTTAATTTACATGCAACTAGACCTTACATTTTGTAGGGCTTCAAGCTTTTTCTGCAGAGCTTCATGTTCAGCTTGAATCCGGAAAGGAACTCCGTGCTTTTGATACACATTGTTCTGTGCCAAGTCCTCATCCAGATCAGTAGCAGTGGTAGCAAAAGGATGATTAGCCGGAATCCACCTGACAGTATCAGGATCAACGTCCGGGGGGACCGAGTCCCCTTCTCTAAGGAAAATGGAGGGTCGTTTCCACTGATAGGCACGCGATCTCCTCCTCTGGTGAGTGGCCTGCTGCTCTTCGGTAAGTGTAACAGGGGCTAAGCGGTAAACCTTTCCACACATCTCAACAGTAGAGTTGCTTTTGCCAACCTTGACAAAAGGGTTATTGAAGGGGTCTTCGTACTTGAGAGGCCTTGATCTGAAAACATGCATACAACAATGCAGATAGACAAATGGGAGGATCATCATTGTTACTTGTTAGGCAAAGAAGTGGAAACTCAATCTCACTAGGCAAACCTTATCAAGTAGTATTAAGGTATGTTAATACTACTTATTTATGTTAATTATAGTTTGCTACTTAATTTGTACGCATATTAGATAGATAAATTAAAATACCTAATAATGAAAGTGTGAAAGCAGAAAAGAGTAACAATAAGTGAGTATGGATAAAAATCATACATGCCTCTTCTATCAGATTTGAGTTGTCCACGTCTCACGAGATCAGCCACGGAACCGGGACGCTCTCTTCTTTTTCTGGACAAAACCCTCAGTGCTCCGACCAGAACCACAAGCGCAACACCTATCCAGATCGGAAAATTGCTTCCACCGCTTCGATTCAGCTACAAATAACAACAATAATAATAAAATTAGTGATAATAAGAAGAAATGGTAAATGAAAAATGAGTGAAATGAAAAGGGTAACGGACCAGGAAGGAGGGGACGGTGACGGAATTGACGAGTTGATGGTAAAATTTGGAAACGGAATTGACGGAATCGCGTTTGAGTTGTTGGGCGCCGGAGCGCCATTTGGAGATCCCATTTCTGATAACAATGCGATTTCTGGTGGTGATGATAGTGTTATTGCTGGTGAAGGAGCAAGGCTGCGTTTTTTTTTTTTTTTTGAAAGTTTGAAGGTGAATGAGCATTGTGACAGAGAATGTAGTGTGTGTGGGAGTGAGAAGAGAAAGTGGAATTGAGAACTTACGCGAAGAGAAAGCGAGCGAAATTGCAGTGTCCAAACGGAGGCCATGGCAACTCAATTGTAGCTCTCGCTTTCCATTCCCTTTCTCTGTCTTCTCCGATGATCTTCAGTGTTAGGGTTACAAATTTTCAGAAATAAATAATAATAATAATAATAATAATAATAATAATAATAACAATAATAATAATAATAGTATAAGAATTAAAATCAAAATATACCTTCTCCTGAACCCATATCACAAGGCCCGGGTTCGATTCAGAGTCCGGTTAAATATAAATAATAATAATAAAAGAATTTATAAGTTTAAAAAATAGACTAAGATGATGTTTATATTTCTAATAAGAATATTTATTTTTTAAAATTAACTATTTATTAAATTCACTTTGACTTAACTCACTCATATCAATAATTTTTTATAGTTTAATCTCGTTTTAAATCATTTCATTACTATTTTATGTAAAAAAAATGTAGAGAATTGTGGCTGGATAATTAACGACAGGGGTAAGTTGGTAAAAATCAAAATTTTAAATACAATATCTCTTTAAAACGTGTAAAAAATGTTTTTGATATCAAAATTTAAACACAAAATTAGTAGCCTTACAAATACAAAGACATTTCCAATATAGAAGGAGTACAATATAAATACTAATTTTTTTTATAGTTGTATGATTTAATTTAAATGTACATCTAATTCAATTAAGTTCATCTTGGATGGATTATTTCAGTATTTTAAAAAACAAACGTTACATTCATTAATCATAAGCACATGCAAATAATTCAGTTTTTATTGAAAACTTATAAAGAAAATCTAAAGCGTGTACAAACTTACTACATGCATACTAAACTTAGGTACGTTAATCCCAAAATACAATGAAAAATTAGAATAAAAATTATAATGAAAGTTGTAACATATTTACAAAAAAAAAGATTAAGG
>Ga0209700_106195_pt1 | contig 18914 bp, 8 predicted proteins | sample SiratroredBW_FD_187528 | JGI IMG/M metagenome (GOLD analysis project Ga0209700, IMG submission 187528) | Root nodule microbial communities of legume samples collected from California, USA - Siratro red BW (SPAdes) (version 2) | ecosystem: Host-associated > Plants > Roots > Nodule | place: USA...
ATTGTAAAAAAAAAAAAAAAACAAGGAGAAATTGAAACTGACCTGTAGGTAGATGAATTTCAAGAGAGAGAAAGTAAAAGAGAAAAATTAAGAAAATTTGAGTGTAAGTAAAATAGAATGAAGAGACACTTATTTATAGGCAACTGTAAAGCACAAAAGCAAAACATATATGTACTGACCATAGAAACAGTATTTACAAGAGCAAAAACAAGGCTACTAAACTACAATTATGAGACCCTACCTAGAAGAATGACAAAGTTAAAACATAAGTATACTTTATTACCCACACATGATTTGTTTCTTTCCTAAAATAGATTTCTAATTTATATTATATTGTATTATCTTTAATTTTAAGCACATGTTTTGTTCCTTACCCATTTCTAATTTATATTACATTGTATTATCTTTAATTTTGAACATATGTTTTGATTAAAAGAATATTTTTTTATTATGAAACATGTAATAAAGGTTTATGATAGAGAAATAAGTTATTTACAGGACTTACAGTAGAAAACTAGGCTTGATATACTTGGCTTGATCTTCATGCAACTACGTAAGATTAGGGTATTTAGGGTTTTCTTTTACCTTCTTCGTTTCTCACATTCCTTGGCAGTTCTCTCGAACATGGAATTGGAAGGTAATAACCAATTGAATTGAATTTTTATTTTTTTTTGAATTATTAAACCTATAACGGAATGCCCTGTTTTAGGACAGCAGGGTACGGTGAACCCGTCCGCAATGTTAGTTTCTTTGTTCAGTAGAAGAGCCAAGCTTCAACATTGGAGCATGTTAGCATGACCATGTGGGTTCCTTTGGTTGTTTTGAATGCAGTAAAAATGTCTCTTTATATCTATAAAATTAACTTTTATTAACTTTTTTTTTACCTTTAAAATTGTGATTTTTGTTATAAATTGTTTTATTTTTCACTTATAAAAAAAGCGTGCTTTTTGTTGGTTTGGTCGATTGATTCCGTGTGCAATGATTGGATAACGTGTTAATTTAACCTAAAAATTGGGCACGCCATGTGCTCCATATGTTCATGTATAACCTCATGACTGGTACTTGGCAATTTATACTCTTTAATCCTCGTGATTTTAAATTCTATGCTTGGTTTTGTGATGGACTTCTGGTTGAATGTCCATGATGCCCAAACCCCATCCCCCTGCTTAAGTTCTAAAATGGTTAACATATGTGAATGATAGTCATAACTAAAGAAGGAAGAATCCTATATCCAAACTATAATAGAACAAAACAACACCTAAGGTTTCTATTATTAATGCATTATTATTCTTGGTATAACACTACTTTCACAATACGATAATGCATTCTTCTATCTCTACACGTAACCTTCTTACCGTTACAGTGACAATGATTGTTATTACGCTTTGGGGGCTTCAACTTCATCATCTTGCTTTCCGGAAATTTCCTCAAAAGATCTATCCTTTACCTCAGGGACCAAAAAAGTAAACATTAGAAGAATGACAAACTGAAAACATAAGAATGACAAACTTAAAACATAAGTATACTTTGTTACGCACACATGATTTGTTTCTTTTCCAAAATAGATTTCTAATTTATATTGTTGTATTATCTTTAATTTTGAGCACATGTTTTGTTTCTTATCCATTTCTGATTTATAGGATATATCCATTTCTAATTTATATTACATCGTATCATCTTTAATTTTGAGTACATGTTTTGTTTCTCACCCAACACCTAATTCTAATTTATATTATATTGTATTATCTTTAATTTTGAAATATATATATATATATATATATATATATATATATATATATATATATATATATATATGTATGTATAATTGATCGATGGTAAATGATTGATTCATTAATTTTATAATTTTGTAATCATTTTATTAAATAATAAATTTTGAATAATTATTAGTGATTTGGTTATATATAAATATTTTTGGAGGATATGAAAAGGTAGTGATTGGCAATTAAATAGTGGAAAAAAATTTATATTTATGACAAGTTATTTGTTTAAAGTTGTGAAACTTTCTTCATGGCACTATTAGAAAAAATGGCTTCTACATTGTCAATATAATGTCGGTTAAACCAAAAATCGACGTTGTAAAAAATGTGGTGACATCTTTGTAAATAAATCAATCTTTATAATGTCGGTTAGACCAAAACCGACGTTGTGATGTGTACACAAGGTTGGTTAAACAAAACAAACGTCATGGATATATTAGTAAAAAATAAAAATTTAAAATTTAAAAATTTTCAAATGGCGGGTGAGCACCACGTTGGTTAGGAGCTACAAATCGACATGGTGTGTCCAACCATGACGTCAGTTATGGGACTCCAACTGACGTCGTGGTCACGCTGAGTAAATTGAGAAAAAAGCTAGGTGAAATTAGGGTTTGCACCATGTCGGTTCTGGGCTTCTAACCGATGTAGTGGGTCATCATAATTAAAATTGGGGATTTCAGGCCATGCATCACGTCGGTTAGAAGCCCAGAACTGACGTGGTGCTTCCAGCTTCACTGTTTTTACTTTTACACTTTGTTTCCCTCTCTCATTTTCACTCTTGTGCGTGCTACTTCTTCACAATTCTCTCTCGCTCACGTTGTCATTTCTCTCTCACGCATTCTCTCTCGCTTTCTTGCTCATGTTCTCACTGGTACGTGGTGTTCTCCCTCGCGTGTTGTTCTCCCCCATCTCTCATTGTCTTTTGTGGTTTCATTCACTCTATTTTTGCATTTTTTGATTTTGATAGATTTCGTTTGGATTGATTTCCGTTCACTGGTTTTGTTCTCACTATCTACAAGAGGTATGTTTTCTTATCTTTGCATGCTTGGAATGCTTTCTGGATGTTTGTATCATAGATTTAGGGTTTCAAAATTTTTTGGATGAAAAAACTTTAAATGACCATAACTTTTGATAGAAAGCTCAGATTGAGATGCTCAAAAAATGAAAGTTTCTCAAAATTGCGTAACGAAGGGGATTTCAATTTTTTTTCCAAAATTCCATTGTTTACCCTATGTTTTTAATTTTTTTTGTATTTTTTCATTTTTTTAGGTTTTAGCCTACTATTTCATCTATTTATACTTGCCAAAAAGTTCTGGAAATTGTTGTGGTTTTTCTTTGTATGTATTGAAGATTTATCAAAGCGATTCTGGAAAATTCTAAATTTTTTTTTTTGATTTTTTTTAAAAATAAACAACCCTATTACGTCGGTTGTGGGGCTTCCAACCGACGTAATAGAGTAGATGCAGCATCATGTCGGTTTCCTGGTCTTAATCGACGTGATGATGATTTTTACCATGTCGATTGTTTAATCGACGTCATTTTCAACGTCTCCTAGGTCAACGTCGATTCGGGACCCGATGATAAAGGCCTCTCATAATCGACAATAAAGGCCATTTTTTTACTAGTGTAGATATTACTTTTAAATTTGATTTGATTAATGATATTAACATGATTTTGAACATAAGATTTTAAGATATCTCTTTATTGATTTCAAAGAAATTTATTTTTTTAAGAAAATGTTGAACATAAGAATGTACTACTGTTCCAATAAATACATTTTATTTTATTCATACAATGATATTATAAATGAAAGTATGGAACGACGTCATTTTGTTGATATGGTTTCAAGTTTTTTTTCTATGTTCTTTGTTTGTCATTTTAAATATACAGTTTTCTAAAACAGACAGCATGAAACACTTCTCAGATTTTGAAATATGAAATCTTACGCTTATTCTGCTATAAGAAAACAGTTATTTAGAGACTAACTTTTAGCTATAAAATAAAATAGTTGCTAATTGTGATTAAAATAATAACCAAATTAGATTTTGGTTGCTATATAACTACAAAATAAAAATAATGATTGTATTTAGTGATCAATTAAGTCAAGATAATTGGTAGTTAATATTAGCTACCAAGATTTTAGTGACTTATACCATTAGATTCTAAATTTAGAATCTAATAATTGATCACTAAATTTGTAGTTAAATTTATTTGTAGTTATTTGGTAATCAAAATATAATTTGATGATTATTTTGATCACAATTAGGAACCATTTTATTTGATAGTTAAAAATTAATCTCTAAATAGTATTTTTTCTTGTAGTGTTCTCATTCGTTATATAATATCTGTCTTTTTGTAATTTTAAATTACTTTTGGTATAAGTTTATACCAAACAATTTGTTTTCAAAATTCAAATTTATATTTTATGTTTAAGATTAGTTAAAATAGTTTTTTCACTAATATATAATTAAATTCATTAATATATTAAGCAATAGTCATTCCAAAAAAATTTATAAAAATATTTTTTGATGCAGTGATATACCTTATTAACAAAATTAATTTTAATTTAAAAAACCATTTTGACTTACTTTAAAAATATAAATGATTAACTTCAACTTTTAAAGGTTACATAAAGTTAACTGAATTTAAACCCGGAAAAATTTTAAAATATTACTTTATTAGCCTTTGCATTTTTGTTTTCTTTCAACATCCCCTGTTTGATAGTCATAACTAAAGAATGAAGAATCCAGAAAAATACTTAATTCCTCAATATTTTCATTATTTTAGGTTTCATCCATAAATAATATATATATATATATGTATGTATGTATATATATTTTGTTTGTGTCAGTGACGTATTTCTACCATTACAATGTCTTTGTACCTTTGACAATACTTCGATCACTTCTTTTCTGTTTTTTTACTTAAACACACCCTACATTCCATACTTATCTCATAACACCTCAAACTATAATTAGTGGCCTTCTATTTTTAATCTCATACTCCACTTTCTTGGTGATAAGTATCAATTTTAAGTGTTTTTATACATGAGAAAGCTTGAGTACTTATGGGTGTAAATGTTCTTTAAAATAGTAATTACCTTCAATTTGAGAATATTTGGGTCTAAATTTTAGGTTTTGAGTATTGAGTTAAAAGAAATTATTTGATCTCAATTATTATGAAATTTCAGGTATAAAAGAATGAAGAAAATAAGAGATTGGAAGATTCATGAAGAAAATAAATAAAAAGTTTAAAATAAAAAAAGCCCAAGTGAAAAGTCACTTAACCTAGGCTCGAAAACAAGTTTAAAAAGGCGATTTTAGGTTTTCTGAGGATATTTAGATCTGGAGGAACGAGAGCAGCCGTCAAGGACGAAAGCAATTCATCAATTCTTCTTCTTCTTCTTCTTTAGCAATCTTCCTTTCTTTGGATTTGTAACGGCTATCATGAGTAGCTAATTCTTCATCTTTGGGATTGAATGTAATCTTTTGAATTCATTTGTATTTTGGTGATTTTTATAAATAATATTCAGTTTCTACTCAATTGGTATTTTCATCTTGTGCTTAATGCTAGATTTTATCTTATCAATAGAGTCTTGATTTTGATTCTTGAATTTAATTGGGAAGTACTTTTAAGTTTCTGACCTAGATGAAAATACTCAATGTATTGGAATACTAGGGATAGATTTCGATGTATTGATTGCGTATAACATATGTTCTTAATGCTGGGTAATTTACTAAATAGCTGAGCGATCAGTGTTTAGGGAATTTCCTTATGAATTGAATTTCACATTAGAGGAATCGATGTGTGAATGATTTTTATATGTGCATCAATAGTGAGTAGTTATGGATATTGTATGTTCTTATCAAACCCAAAATATGAATGAGGAAGATAGATGAAGTTCAATCCTAGAGCTCTTCTAGATCTTTTAAAACTAGTTTTGATATTCGTTAATTTAGTTTGCAATTGTTCTTTTATGTTATTTTGTTATTTAAATCAAATCATTATAAAATCATCCTGCAAAATTTATTTGCTTACACTACTAGAAAAACTCAATTTATTCACAGATTATTACCCATAGATTTGTATCCGTAGGTAACTTCAGCATTACCCACGGATTATTACCTACGTATCTGTATCTGTAGGTATTACCCACAGATTTAAATCTATAGGTATTACCCACAGACATAGGTTCGTAAATATTACCCACGGACACAGATCCGTAGGTATTACCCACAGATATTGGTATGTAAGAATTACCCACGAACTACATGTAGGTAATACTTACAGACCTATGCTCGTGAATAATATCTATGGACCTATGTTTGTAGGTAATACTTAGGAGCTTATATTTATGAATAAAACTACTGTTATCTCTAATTAATGATATTCATATTAATTTATTAATAATAACATTAGTAAAGATAAATATTATTAATAATATTAATATTTTTATTGATATTATTAATATTATAACTAATATTATTGATATTTTTAACACTTTTATTACTATTATTAGTATTAAATTTGTATTACTATTATTAATATTATTATTAGTTTTATTAATATTATTATTATCATTGGTATTATCATTAATATTATCATTAATATCATATTTATCATTATTATTATTAATATTAATATTAATAATATTATTAATATTATTGCTAATATTATTATCATTAATAAGAATAATAACATTATTATTAATGATAATAATAATAATAATAATAATAATAATAATAATAATTTTATTAATAATATTAACAATCATAATAATAAATATAATCATAATAAAAATAATAATAATAATATAATATTATCATATAAATTGTGTGGCGCAGTGGTCAAATACTCCCTTCAACATTCAAAAGATAGAAGGATCAATATTAGTGGATAATATAAACTTATACCCACGAATAATTTATCTTCCTCCTATCCTCTATCACCAAAAATAAATGTTTGAATAATAAATATTAAAAGAGAAGATATAATTCATGATGGCACATTGTTCAGAGATAGATGATATATCAAGATAGGCTTAAGCATGACTAATCTTCTAATTTAGTAATTCTAAAATAGTTAACATATATGGATGATTTATTGTATTACAAGGGTAATTTATTTGTGTTTATTTTATGGTTAAGATAGGGAGTCATTATATTTATTAATTTAGTGAGGTATTATATGAAATATATCTCGAATTTATATTTAATATTTTTTATAAATTTTAATCAATCAACTCAATCTATGCATGAAGAGAGATCTAAATAAGTTATATTTAGGATATGAGACTGTAAAAAGGAAAAATGTTATTTTGACACTCTTAAGTAAATAACTTCCATTTGATACCAGTGATGTGATAATTGCGGCAGAGGTGGTAAGGGGCAAAAGCATCATTGTAATCCAACAATTTGAAAACAAAAATATGAAAGGAAAATGATACTTTGATACTCTTTCTGCAATTACACCCATTGGACACTCTTACGTGTCATATGGGTCCCACTGGCGATAGAGAGAATGCGTTTGCTTTTATTGTATATAGAAGGGTAATTACGTCAAATGCAAAATTGCAACCCATGTATGCAAAACTATTACTGAGCTAACCACTTAGGCCAACAGAGTTAACCATATTTCCTGTTGGGTTTTCCACACCTTTCCTAGCTTTCACCTCTTAGAATTCATGTATGTGAAACTACTACTCAGCTAACCACTTAGGCCAACTGAGGAAACTATTTTCCATTTGGGTTTTCCACACCTTATTTGGTTTCTACCTCTAAGAAGACATGCATGTGAAACTACTACTGAGCTAACCACATAGGTCAACAGAGCTAACCATATAAATGGGTGTTTGAATCGTTATCCTGACAAACCACATAAATAAATACAGCTAACCACTACGGTTTCACTGTTATTTTGTAAACTTTGCCGAATTTCCAAGTTGGAATCCAGGTATTCAAAGTGACGCAGTGGCGAACCACGTATGTACACATAGCTAACCATATAAATAGGTGTTTGAATCGTTACTAACCACTACGGTGTCAGTGTTATTTTTTAAACTTGGCCGAATTTCCAATGTGAAATGCTCAAATCAAAGATTAAAGAACCAATAGTGTGTAGAAGGGTGTGAGAAGCCAAAGTTCATCGTGCGGTCGTCAAAGTGCAAAATGAAAGTGTGAAAAAGAATAAACTTAGGCGTGTGTGGAAAACGAAAGTTAGACGTGTGGAAATGGTGTGTTCAAAAACCTCTACACAAGTAACCACATAAAGAAATGTGGGTAACCACTTGTCTTCCAGTGTTAAACAAAACATGCAACATATTCATAGTTTGTTGGATTTCCTTGTAGTAAGATATTAGTGTACCCCAAATGGAAGGATAATCATGATCACAATAAAAAATATTAATTATAAGAGTTGATGGAAATTGGGGATATGTGTTCAAGACATGCATAAAGTACATAGTAACCACATAAATCAACAATGTTAACCAAACATAATATTTGCATTGTTGAGTCCAAAATATATGTAAAAGCATGCTCATGCTTTGGTTACCACCTTATTACACATAGCAATGCACTAAATATGTGTTGGTTGAAGATATCAGACTTATTAGTGCACTTTATTTTTCGCATTTATGATATACGTTCAAAAATTCTTTTGCAGTTAACAATATAACTAAATGTGGGTAACCACTTTTTTTTGTCAATGTCAAACTAAAATGCATCATATTCATAATTTCTGGATTTTCTTAAAGTAAGACCTTAGTGCACCACAATATAGTTTATGATTATGAGAACGCCTCACTTTGGATACAATATAGACTATTATTCTCTAAATGTCAGGATTCTTCATTCTTTAGTTATGACTATCATCCACATATCTTAACCATTTTAGAACTTAAGCAGGGGAATGGGGTTTGGGCATCATGGACATTCAACCAGAAGTCCATCACAATGCCAAGCATAGAATTTAAAATCATGAGGATTAAAGAGTATAAATTGCCAAGTACCAGTCATGAGGTTATACATGAACATATGGAGCACATGATGTGTCCAATTTTTAGGTTAAATTACAGGTTATCCAATCATTGCACACGGAATCAATCGACCAACCCAACAAACAGCACACTTTTTTTATAAGTGAAAAATAAAACAATTTATAACAAAAAATCACAATTTTATAGGTAAAAAAAAGTTAATAAATTGTAACGGTATAAAGAGACATTTTTACTCTATTCAAAACAACCAAAGGAACCCAGATGGCCATGCTAACCTGCTTCTCAATGTTGCGATAACATTGCGGACGGTTCACTTGTACCTTTTTACCCTAAAACAAGGCATTCCGTTATAGGTTTAATAATTTAAAAAAAAAAAAATTCAATTCAATCGGAGGGTGGTTATTATCTTCCGATTCCACGTTCGAGAGAATTGCCAAGGAATGTGAGAAACTAAGAAGATAAAAGAAACCCCAAATACCCTAATCTTGCATAGTTGCATGAAGATCAAGCCAAGTATATCCTATCCGTATTTGAAATGCTGCGATAAGTCTTGAGAGCTAGATATTACTTGCCCATTTTCAGAAAGGATGCTCACACCTTCATTGAAAGATGCCAAGTCCCTTCATACACTTCCTTTAAGTTATGAATTTAAGTAGATTTAAAGGAAAAGTGTGGGAAAATTTTTTATGTTTGAATTAAAAAGAAAACAATAATATTTTATTGGAAAATTTTTAATGATATCATAACTATAAATTATTTTTAAATTAATTTTAATTAATGAAATTATAAAACTATAAAATTATTTTTAAATTTAAAAATATTTAGAAGTAAAATACTATTAAATTAATTTTGGTGAAAGATAAATTTTTTGAATTTTTAAAAATTTGTATGAAATGTTAAAAAATACAATTAATCTTATTTAAATTTAATTTAGAATGAAATATTACTAAATTATTGGACATAATTGATAAATTTAATTTTTTAAATTGTAATATTAGAAATATTATTGTTACAGAAAATTAATTTATTATTATTCTTTTTACTTTTTTTAGTCTCAGGATTAGAATTTCTTTCTTCATAATAACACAATTTATTTTGTAAAGTTCAGGAGAATTTGGTCTTCAAATTATCTTTTTTTCTTCTCTTTAATATATGGTTTATCCTTATTAATTAATTAAGAGTCAGAATTCTATTTAATAACTTTATGTAGTAATGTATTTTTTATTGTAAACAAAAAATTCTCCATGAAAATTTTAATGAAAAATGTGTTGGTTGTAAAAAATGTTAGTATCATTCCTATTTTATTACTCTTCTCCTTTTGATAAGAACAATTAGAGAAAATTAAAGTTTTGTATCAAAACTGTATCAAAGATAATTGGAGATATCTCACAAAGATAACTGGAGATATCTGACAGGAGTAATGATACACTGCCAACCTTACTTGGCAATACGACTACCTTACAACTCTACGTGTCAATGACATGAATAAAAATGATGACATGGCAGTGACAAATTCCAACACGGAGAAATTGAAGCGAAAATTAGGGTTGGAAGTTCCTCATTATATCAGAGGCTTTGCAGCTTCTTCGTCCCCAAGAAAAATCAATCTTCCTTTCTTCTTCAATCTCAATCACAGAGGAAGAATATTGCAACTTCGTTCTTCTATGCACAAAGCAACAAGTACGCTTTGGATCCAATTTTTACCGAGCAAGCGTGCCTCTTGGGTCCATTTCTCACTGAACAAATGCGTCGTAGGTCCATTTTCAACAAGTTCAATGATTGATGGCAAGGTTTTAAATTATAGGTTCAATTTATTAGCGTTCTTTTGATAATGTGAAAAATTGTTCACAAATGTGGTTGATCCAGTTACTATAGTGGTTAACTTCAAAAGACTTGAACTTGTTATTGCTTACTATTTTTGATAAAGATGTTTTTTTTGTCTTTTTTTATTGTTGTTCATAGTTATTATCTTTGTAGCTTCTACCCTGTGAGTTCTTCAAAGTAGATCCAGAAGACACTCAAGTTTCAAGTTTGTGCCCTGTTTCATGTTAGAAGGTGATTTTTTTGATAATGTAAAAAATTGTTCACAAATGTGGTTGATGCAGTTACTATAGTGGTTAACTTCAAAAGACTTGAACTTGTTGTTGCTTACTGTTTCTGATAAAGATGTTTTTTTTTTGTCTTTTTTTTATTATTGGTCATAGTTATTATCTTTGTAGTTTCTACCCTGTGAGTTCTTCAAAGTAGATCCAGAAGACACTCAAATTTCAAGTTTGTGCCCTGTTTCGTGTTAGAAGGTGATTTTTTTGATAATGTAAAAAGTTGTTCACAAATGTGGTTGATGCAATTACTATAGTGGTTAACTTCAAAAGACTTGAACTTGTTGTTGCTTACTGTTTTTTGATAAAGATGTTTTTTTTGTTTTTTTTATTGTTGGTCATAGTTATTATCTTTGTAGTTTCTATCCTGTGAGTTCTTCAAAGTAGATCCAGGAGACACTCCAGTTTCAAGTTTTGTGCCCTATTTCCTGTTAGAAGATGATTTTATGTTGTTTAGCTTTATAAAAGAATTAAATGTGTAACTGAAAGCAAATTAAAATTTGGGTTATATGTCCTTGTTGGTTTAATTTTTGGCAGTTATTTGAACTCAAGAACACTAGTTTTCATAAATTTCTAGCTTTGCCATGCTTAAAAACAAACAATAAGTTCATCTATGCCTATTCATAAATTTGTTGTTTTGTTAGACAACCAAATTTCTTCATTTACTTAGAGTCCTTAGTAATATAAATTGTTTATTTGATGATCAATTTTCCCATCAAGAGGATCTTAGCAATATATACTATATTTGAGAGGATCTTCCCATAAACCTAATTTCTTGCTCTTAGTTTTTCTCTTAATTGTTTTATTCAAGAAATTTCAATGTAAATTTTCTATTGTCATACTTGTAAAGGTTGAATTTGATTATCATGAAAACATTAGATAGATATTATGAAGATATAAAGGAAGTTACAATTACAATTATAAAGTTCATTACTATGTCTTTGGTGCTTCAAGATACATCAATTTCACATAGCTTCCCAAAAGGATTACATGTTATAAGTTGAATACATGTAAGGAATTTTTGTGGCTTTTGGTCTTATAAACTATGGATTTGGGTTTTTCTTTCTTGCCACTTCCACTACCAAGTGAATGCATGTTAATTTTTGTGGGTTTTGGTCTTGTAAAAATGGGATTCTTCTTGTCTAATGGTATTTGTTTTGTTGAAAATAGGTGTGAAAGTTCAACCAATAATGAAAAGAAATCTAATTCAAAAAGTTGACAAACTGATTACTGAAATGGAGATGGAAAGCGATGATCTTACTTGTATGAGAAAGGGTTGATCTGACTTGTATGGAAAGGGATGACCTAACTTGTATTGGAAAGAGATGATCTGACTTGTATTTTAATTGTTTCAGATTACGAGAAGTTTAATTATAAATATTATTTCACACTATTCCAATGTTTATTATGACCCGTATGGATTGGATGTTTATTATGACCTATATGGATTGAATGTTTTAATATTTCAATCTAGCATATTCATTATCATAGTATAACAATATAACAAAATTCACCTTAGTTGGATATATATAACAATGTCATCTCCATTATAAAAAGTTATCATAAAAAAGTTATCATAAAAAAGTTATCATGAGTTCTTGAAATTCAATTGCAGCATACCACTCTAAAAAAAATTATTACAATTTTTATTTTAATGGAAAAGTTGTATAAGAAGTTGTCTTAGTTAAGCAGGGACCAACTCACATGTTATGGGTCAAAAACCTCATTGCACATTTATCTGTTTAACACTGTCTATCTAAGTGTTTAAGTTAGCACAACTTTCTAACCAACCAACAAAGACAACAAATATGTGTCTCCCTCACCTCCATAAGTAATATCCTTACATGTTTTGCACAATGAGAATGACCAAAACTCTGCCTTAGGTCACCATAATATTCACCAATTAACAAGGAAATGAAGAAAGGGACAAAGGTCCTACTCCATCAGCACCATTGCACATACAGGTGTTTAACATTGTCTAATTAAGTGTTTAACTCAACAAAACTTTTTGACCAACCAATAAAGACAGCAAATTTGTGTCTCCCTCACCTCCATAAGTAATGTCCTTACATGTTTTGCACCATGGGAATGACCAAAACTCTGTCTTGGGTCACCATAATATTCACCAATTAACAATGACATGAAGCAAGGGATATATCATATGCCATCAATGGATTGGTTTGAATGGAAGAAACTTAACTTAGAAGAATTCAGGCAGATAATTTTGGATTGTGTGCTGGGAAGGGACAAGGATGATGTTTTGATGTGGAATGTTGATGACAAATTAGCGTACACAGTGAGCTCAGACTACAAGAAGGTCATGAATATATCTAGAGGGGATGAACACGATGTGTAAAATATCTTTTGGAAAGTGAAAGCATTATCGCCAACATCTTTTTGTGCATGGATAGTGCTCCTTGGTAAGGTTGCAACATGAGTCACTTTGTACAACAAAGGAATTTAGGTAAGTGATAGCCAGTGTATTTATGTAGATAACATGATGAATGTATTAGCCATCTCTTTTTCACATGTAAGGTTGCAAGTCAAATATAGACCATGATTGATAAATGAGTTTAGAGTACACTTTGTTCATCATAACCTTGTTAAGGATCATTTTCTAGGTTTCCATGTTATAGGCTGCAATAAAATGTGTAATTTAGTGTGAAAAATAGTATGAATAGCATGTATTTGGACCATTTAGACCTATAGAAATAAAATAATGTTTAGAACCCAATCTTTAAAGTTGAGGAGGTATTTACAATAATGCAAGTTAAAACATGGGCATAGGTAACATAAAAAATGTAGAGCATTGAGACAATCTAGTTATATGAGACTTTGTTGTGTGACATGAATTGAAAAGTGACCCTTCAAATGCAAGTATCTGATTATAATGTTTTTTAAATAACATATAGATTTTAATGGGAAAGAGTATGATCTAGCAATGAGACTATTTTGATATATGAAATGTTGTGTGAGTTCAATTTAAATTGACTCTTTAGTTTCAAATATCTAGCCAAAATGTTGTTTAAGTAATAAATATTTTTAACTCGAAAGAGTATGATCTAGTATAGTTTGTAGGAGTTGTGTAGAAAGGAAATATGGCTAAGCTCACATAACAAGACAATTACAGACTAAGAAGGGGGTTAGAAATGCATACAAGAGAAAACACAACTATTGATCATGATTTAAAGTTGTTGATTAGTGTCACCACAATACAAAGCTGTATTCAAAGGAAGTGAACAACAATATCTTTGGCTCTAAGCTTCCCCAAACATGTATGCTCAGTTTTGAACTATGTTATGCCTCTTATTGCAATCCTAAAATTTGCCCACACGATCATAAGCCTTATGCAAATATGAAAATCAGTTGGACTCACATTTGTTAGCACCCATAATCAAGGTAATGATCAAGGATTTTGCATATCTACCTATTGCAAGTCCCAATTTAATAATTTGTTAGCATTTTGATAACTTGTTATGCTTCTTGTTTGCCAATGTGAGCAAAGGTGTGCTCTAAATCATGATTAAGGTTAAGGGGTGAAAGTGGCCTTGGACTAAATCAGTTGGGACAATCCTTTTTGTCCATCATTGATTATATTTTTTATTACTAATAAATAAAAATACCCGTCTCCAAGATATTGACATAATATAATTACAATTCGAGTAACTTAGATATCCATAGCATATCCATATCGGATTTGGTTGCAATCGGTCAAATGAAAAGTGTTTAATAACCAACTCATCTCAACTACATTTGAACATTTTAACCTAGGTTCAAAATCCTATAAATATAGGATTCATCTCGCAAAAAGTACTCACTTAATTATCTCATTCTATACTCACTCATTTTAATTTTTCTAGCTCTTACAGACTTGAGTGTCGAAGAATCTTTTACAAGTGTTCACTTAGTGTTTCTCAATAACCCAGTGACAAACTCTTAAGCTTTATTTCAAATTGAAAATGGAATTGAGGGACTGGAAAATGATAGATTTGAAGAGAAAATGAGTAAAAGGTAATGTTATTTGGATTAAGGGAAAGATTGATAAGAAATGTATAGAAAATTTTATGAAAGTTTATAAGTGATGCGCTGGATGTTATGGATAAAAAAACTAATTGATAAAATTATAAGATAATATTATAAATCAATTTAAATTAAATAATAAATTATATTTTTTTAAATTTATTATTTCTATTTTTATTTTTATTAATATTTTATTATTATTTTATAATTTTATTATTATTATTATTATTATTTTAATAATAATAATTTCAATTTTATTATTTTTATTATATTATATTATATAATTAATCTTACTTTATGATAGTAATAATATAAATATAAATAAATTAATGATAAGAATTAATTATATAAAAATATAATATTATTTCTATCGATTTTCTGAAAAATGTTTTATAGAAAATAATTAAAAAAATAACTTTTAAAATTGATTAACCTTTATATATTTTTTTTTCTTATTTTCAACTAATCAAAATTTATGTGAAAAAAAATTAAACTTTTGAGTCTAAAAAGATAAACTAAATTCATTAACTGTTTTTATTTTTTTAATATATAAAGTTTTAACAAATTTAATTAAACACAAGTGACAACAGAATTAAATATAATCTTCAAATTAAAATAAAAAATAAAATCATGGTTTATAAATTTTCGCATAATTGTGAAGAAAGTTAAAAGCGAATAAGGTACTTTTTTTTAATTACTTTTATATTTCTCGGTTATTTAAATTTTAGTATTTTCTTAAAAGTATAAAACAAACATACACTTAGATTATTTAAGTGAGATCTCATTTTACCTTAAATATATCACACTCTTCTCTTATAAGAACTCAAAGTCTATTGTGAGTGACATCAATTATCTCGTAATAAAGGTTAAGTGGACTAGTTACAATCAAACCGTGGTGCTTGAACTATTATGTTTGATTCAATAATTGGTATAAAGTAAAGATGAATGACTATAGCTTTTTAAAATTATTATTATTATTATTATTATTATTATTATTATTATTATTATTATTATTATTATTATATTAATTTGTTACTCTTGAATTCAGGTTCGTCATTTCAAAAGTTTAATTTAATATTTTGTTTAAGATTACTTGACATATTCATTCCCTAATATAGAATTAAATTCATTAATATATTGAGCATTACAAGTCATCCAAAAAAGTTTTAAAAAAAAAAAATCTGTGCAGTGATGATTTTGAATTTATTAAAAAGTTAATTTTAATTAAAAAAAACATTTTGACTTATTTAAAAGTATGAATGATTAACTTGAATATTTAAAAGTTAAATATGCTAACTGAAATTAACCAAGTCGTAAAATAAAAATTTACCCTAATGATAATGTTTAATAAAACATATATTTGTTTCTTTTATAAAATTTTAAAAAATTAAAATAAAATGTTTAATTCAGTCTCAGAGATCCTTAATGAAAAATAGATCAAACATTACTCAAATCTCAACCATTATTGTTAGGGTAGATTAAAAAAAAAAAAAAAAAAAAAAAGAGAGAATGTATCACTTAAATTATCCACAATTATTAAAAACTATAAAATTATAAATGAAATTCATTAAAGATAATAAGTTAGTCAAATTTATTGAAAACTATAAAATTAAATGAAACTGATAAAGAGATTTTCATAATTTTATAATTTTTTTAATAATTTTTAATGGATAATGCAATAATATATTTAAAAGAGTCACTTATTTAAAATTAGTAATTAAAGATTATGTTGTTAATATTTTTCATTCATCAAATCATCAACTTAATCTTAATTATAAGTGTCATTTGAGAAGTAACATGAAAATAATAATAAAATTTCAAAAGTAACATGTACTCATTGTATCCTAAATAATAATAATTTTTTTGTTTATTTGAAAATGTATAAACATAAAATACAAGAGGTCTCTTAGTATATCCTTAATTAGCTTGTAGTTATGGAATTATAATTTTTTTCATAATGTAATAAACATAGAAACACTGATGTATTATGTATGTTGTGAAATATTTTTCACTTTACATCATACATATAATACTCTTTAAGATTATCTGGTTGGTGATCTCATATATTGATGTAAATGTTAATTACACCTTTGATTATATATATAATGTGTAGTCTTTTATATTACTTTTTTTTATAAATGATTCACAAATTTCTCTCTCTCTCAATAGGACGAAGAAGCGTAAAAAGCTGAGGTATATTCTTGTCAAAGGCACTATTGTTTTCCCTATAAATCATTTTCCATACATTCATCTTTTTTTTGTGTAGCCAATTCTTCTCTTTTGGTTTCTCTCTCTCTTCAGGGAGATTCATTTTGATTGCAACACTTCTCTTATACCTGCAGGTCAGATTCATATATTGCGTCTTACATTGTCTGTTTCTCTCTCCATATTCTTATCGTCTTTTATGAATCATTCTAATGTCTCATCCCTTTCACATGCATGCATGTCTCTGAAATTAACTTTGTTATATATCTACATTCACTTTAAATGTTTCTTTTATTTATTCCATTTCATATTATGTTCTCATTTAATATCTGTGTCATTTAGAAGAATCATACATGACGATTTGTGAATATCGTTATGTAAATGTTGGCATGAATGAATGATTATTTGTACAAGCAAACTGAAAGCAAAAATATATTTATATTTTGCGTGCATATGCATGTACTTTGTTATTTTGAGTTCAAATATCGTGATATCTTTTGGTTTTCTTGTGTTCTTCTGGTGTCTAAGGGTTGGTTTGGCCTTATATCAATTAACATATTTGTTTTCTTATATCCTAGTTTTCTTTCTAGAAGCACACATTTTTTTTCGATTACACATTTTTCCATTGAAGTTTGGGACCTATGAAGCATAATATTTCATCTTTTTTCTCACATATTTTCTCATTGGAGTCAATCTAAGAGGTGCCGTTGAACACCAATTGTATACTTGTATTCTTGTGAGAATTTGAACCCCAGTTCATCCTGCTACGAAGAATTAGTCTATTTCAACAGATCCAACTTCAACTACTATAATGTTTCTTTTTATTTAACATATTGGGTACATACAAAATCAAATTTGTTTAGGAATATTTGTAAACAACCGAGCGTGATTTTAATAAGTTTATGTCAGAGTCCTTATATAGTTTAGGTTATCATAAATACTACTTATTAGATTTATTTATTCAAACTCATTCATCCTTAACACTTATATTTGAACTGTGAATATATTAAAAATTACATCATCATAGCTTTAGTTATTTCATATCTACCCTATTCGTGTGCTTTTGTTCTCTAGGAATTTAGATGGTCAATAATTTTATTTTTATAATATTAATTATAATATTGTTGTTAGGAGTAAAGAAATGAATTTAAAAAAATTATTATGAAATTATATATTCTAATCCATACTTTTATAAAGAATACAACAGAAAAATATCTATTAAGTATAAAAAGTCTATTTTGCTATCTAACTCTCTCTTCACGAAAAAATTAAAATATCTACATAATCTGTTATCACACACAACGTTGGAATGGCCTTCCAGGTTTCCAGCGTGGTAATAGAAGGTGTTATAGGTAGATTACATTGCTTATGTTGTTTAATATGCTTTACCTTTATTTTAATTCTATATGTATATAACCAGATATCTCATTGCCTGGTTGACTTGTTTTGGATGATTCTAGTTGTGATATAAACATAATCAATTATTCATTATAGATATGTAATCACTATTCATGGACATCATATGGAGTCACTGATGAAAAATTACCCTGCAGTTGTATAATTGTGTAATGGGTTTACGGTTGAGACAGGTTTAACATATGTCTTTTAATAAGTTCTGTTCTGTCCACTTTTGCAGAGAAGTGAAGCATTTGGGATTGAGAGGAGGGGAAAAACAGAAGGGAAAGGTTGGTAGTGATGGCGAAAGAGCAAAATGAGGTGCTGAATGCCCTGGACGTGGCAAAAACACAATGGTATCATTTCACAGCAATCATTGTTGCAGGAATGGGCTTCTTCACCGATGCCTATGATCTATTC
>Ga0209700_106196_pt1 | contig 18911 bp, 6 predicted proteins | sample SiratroredBW_FD_187528 | JGI IMG/M metagenome (GOLD analysis project Ga0209700, IMG submission 187528) | Root nodule microbial communities of legume samples collected from California, USA - Siratro red BW (SPAdes) (version 2) | ecosystem: Host-associated > Plants > Roots > Nodule | place: USA...
AAAAAAAAAAAAAAACATGAAAAATGAATAAGTTCTATTGACATGTATATATGAAGAAGAGTATATACATAGGAAAAAGAATTCTTACTTGGTACAATCCAAGTCTTTGGGAAAGGTATAACCGATATCAACGTTACATAATTTAGGAAGTTCAACGGCTTTGTCTTTCTTTAGGTTAGGAATGCCCACAAGACAGTCACATACAGCACGACATTCAGGTTTTGAAGGTCCTGAAGCTTTCAAATTACTCACTGCATTACAACAAGCATTTGGAGGGCTTTTAACATCAGTGGTGATAAAAGGTATGCATGGAGCCAAGAACACTTTTTTTGCCATCTCACAGTCGAAGCCCTTCACTGGCTTCATGGTTGCAACTGTGAGGACTAACACAATTGCCAAAGGAACAAAAGATCCAAACACACTCTTCATTTTATCTCAATCCTTTACTTGTGTTTGTTTCTGAGATGAATGAAAAACTATGGAGAGATGCTACATTTATAGCACTCTCAGGTTTCATTATATTACCATTGTTTATCCTCTAAATTTTTTTATAATATTTCCTGAGATGTTTTTTTAACTAAGGAAAATAAAATCAATTTCTAAATCAAACTTATATAATAATTAATTAAGTAAAAAGAAAATTATTAAAATATTAATTTTTAAATTTATTTATTAATGAGATTGAGTATAATATAATATAATATTGTAAAAACTGCAACTAAGTATTGAAAAAAATGGTATAAAAGAATATATGTCTTTTAGTAACGTCTTAATGTGATGTGTTTTTTCATGTGACACTCTAAAGTTATTTTTTCTTTCAGCTATTTTTTAAGAAATTAAACTTTAGAAATAAAAAACATTATTTAGCTTATTGAAACAAAGTTATTTTTTCTTTCAGCTATTTTTTAAGAAATTAAACTTTAGAAATAAAAAACATTATTTAGCTTATTGAAACAATGCAGTTTATTATGAATAATAATTAAATATAAATTGAAAGATATAATTTGTATTGTATTAAATTTTTCCTGTTATAACAAAAGTGAGTGTAAATTGCTTCCTAATAATATGTACACTAAGAATCATATATTATATTTTTTTTATATACCCAACAAGCATTGTAGATTGGAGGTGCCTTTACCATTTTTATTAGAGTGTGATCCACAAATTACGGTACAATATAAGTTACTTTATGTTATTTTGTGATTTGTTTCTGATTTGTAATCATCTTATTACGAATATTAACTACCCTTTTCTTTTTATTCGAAAGTTGGTCTTGAAACCCTACAAATATTGCTTTATTGTTTTGAATTATGTTGATGTTAGAATTTGTGATAATTTTAATTATTTAATTTTTTATATTTATTGTTTGAGAAATCTGTAAATGACATGATTTTCATTTATTAAGATAAAAATAATCAAATAATATATTTATAAAATAATAATTGTCCAATAACTTATAATATATAATCAATAAATATATTTCAAAAATATAATTATCAAAACTCTTATAAAATACATAGGTTGTTTTCATGGTATTTCAACTTGTTTTGACGGTTTTGAACTGTGGGGGTGTCACTATTTATTGGTGTTTTAAATATTTATTTGCTCCAACTTAGTGTTGCTAACATTGGTAAATGTAATGAGTATTTATTTTTTTTATTTTATTTTTAGAAAGAAAAACTAACATGGCTTTTCTTAATAAGCATCCAGTTGTCATTTTTATAGAAATCTTTATTATTATTATTATTATTATTGGTAACATTATTTATGAAAATCCCTAACTTTTTAACCTTTTATTATAATGATTTCTACAAATTTGTTCATATTCAAAATTTAACTTACATTATATATTTTCAACAAACAATCTTATTATTTTTACATCAAGAAAGTAACTTCCTACCATAATCCACCATTTCCAATGTCCCATCTCCTCCTCAACCTCTTGCTTAAAAAGAGATCCTAAAAAAAAACATGAAAAATAAATCAATGAGGATATTAATATGAAAAAATTAATAACCATATATAATAGCAGTTTTGTCATCAGACAGCTGAAGCCCTCTGCTGGCTTCATGGCTGTAACTGTGAAGAGTAACACAATTGTCAAAAGAACAAAAATATATAAACACACTCTTCATCTTGCCATAATGTTTAATCTCAATCCTTCACTTGTGTTTTTCTTTTCTTGGAATAATGGAAAGCTATGGAGAGATGCTACATTTATAGCACTATTACGTTATAAATGGTTTACCATATAAATGCTTTATTATAATATTTCTTAAGACAGTTTTTCTTGAGGTGTTTCTTTAACTTAAAAAGCTAAAAATATTAAATAAAATAAATTATCTCAGGAATTGTTGGAAAAGACAAAGTCTCTTAATTTAAGACAAACTTTATTTTAAAATAAAAATACAAATTTTTAGACAAAGTTAGATTTTTTTAAAGAATCGACCTTATCTGAGCTTTACAATGATGTATAAGGTCAGTTTTATATCCATATGTATAAGGTGAGTTTTGACTTCAATTAAAATAAAATCTCTAACACACCTTTCTTTTTTTATGATGGTGAGTTTTCATCTATTTATATACTATGAATTTATTATCTCTAATGAATTTATTATCTCTAATTGATGAAATCTTCTAACACATGTTAAATTTTTAATTTATATTAAATTTATACCTATTCATGTTAAATTTTAAGTAAATACCGTAACATTCTATATTTTTCATATAATAGGAACTTTATTACATAAAATTATATAATAAACTTGGATATAAAAATCCATACATTCATCATGTATTTCAAAATATAGTTCTCCACATAAGATTTAATGAAAATATCTTTGTAAAATTACAAATACAATAGAATGAAGCTTCTCCATCACAATTCACTAGGATTCACATCACCTGTCAATTTCTTTGCTCCCGTGTAATATACACGATTATCGCAGTTTTAAAAACAAAACAAACAACACACAAAAAGAAGGGTAAGCTAGAGAGTTTTAAAAAAATTGTATTTTTATAAATTAAATTTCTAAATCAACAAAAAAATAACAAATCAAGTTTTCGTAATTCATCTCATACATCACATCATCACTAACACATCACACATCATACTCATGAGACACCCATATGATCTGGTATGTTCGTTTTTTTTTTCACACCGTAGCGCAGTCATATAATCGTAATCCATATGATCTGGTCTAACCGGTTCTTTTTCACACCGTAGCGCAGTCATATAAACTTAATCCATATGATCCGGTCTAACTAGTTCTTTTTCACACCGTAGTGCGGTCATATAAACTCAATCCATATGATCCGGTCTGACTGGTTCTTTTTCACACCGTAGCACGGTCATATGAATCCTATAACCCACATGATCTGGTCTGACTGGTTCTTTTTCACACCGTAGAGCAGTCATGTGAATCTATTAATCCATATGATCTGGTCCAACCGGTTCTTTTTCACACCGTGGCGCAGTAATATGAACCTCCTTCGACTCCCACCACCTAGTCATCTTCATCTATGATTCCAATGACTAGTAGAGTCAGGATTGAACCTCCTTCGACTCTCACCACCTAGTCATCTTCATCTATGATTTCAATGACTAGTAGAGTCAGGATGTGAACCTCTTTCGACTCTCACCACCTAGTCATCGTCATCTATGATTCCAATTACTAGTAGAGTCAGGATGTGAACCTCCTTCGACTTTCACCACCTAATCATCATCATCTATGATTCCAATGACTAGTAGAGTCAGGATACGGATAGTCTCGATCACACACCACATCATTCACAAACACAAACATTGATACTCCATCATACCTTACATAAACATTCATTCTATTCAATTCAAATTCATCCCATTCATATTTAATAAAATAAATAATTATAATATATATAAAAAATCGTCAAACTAACTTTCCTTACAAAATATCATAATTCTAAATAAATTTATATTTAAACATAAACAAACATTTATAAAAAAAAACATGCAATAGCTTCCCTTACCTCTATAGAGTAGAGATACTCGAAAACCCTAAAATAACAGGCAACCTAACTCTGTTCAAGAATCTGATCGGACACTCTTAATCTACTCAACCCTAAGAATCTAGGGATATCCTCTGATTGTCAATCTGATATAACCTATGAGATCACAAATCTAGAGAGAAGGTAGAAAATTTTAAAGAGAATTTGTTTGATACTCAAAAACCCTAAAATCACAGGCAACCTAACTCTGTTCAAGAATCTGATCGGACACTCTTGATCTACTCAACCCTAAGAATCTAGGGATGTCCTCTGATTGTCAATCTAAAATAACCTATGAGATCACAAATCTAGAGAGAAGGTAGAAAATTTTAAAGAGAATTTGTTTGAGAGATGGTGGTTTTCATAAAATTGTATATCTTCTTAAAGAAAGAGAGAAAGATTTGGTAGTTTTTATAAACAGAATATCTTCTTAGAGATAATTGGTAGTTTTTATTATAATAAAATATAATATCTTCTTAGAAAGAGTTGATAGTTTTTATAAAAATAAAATATAATATCTTTTTAGAGAGATAGAATATCTTCTGAGAGAGATAGAATATCTTCTAAGAGAGAGAGAGTTGGTGGTTGTTATAAAATAAAATCTAAATAACCAATTTTTATTTACTTAAACAACTCTTCTGTAAAAAAATATTTAACTGTTATTAAATTTATCTCTAAAATTAAATTTTATTCTATAACTATTTTCTAGAGTATTACAAACACCTGATGGTTTTGCATGCTGAAAGTTAGGGTAAAAAATAATTGTTCAATGTTTATTAAAATCGATTTAATTATTATTTTGTTATTTGAACTGTGTGAGCATGTTAGCACCATGCAGAGTGCACCATGCAGAGTGACATCAACATATAGAAAAGTTTCACATTTGTACGTAATTCATATATTATAAGATTAACTGATTGTGTAATTAAAAATTGAAAAATTAAATTTCCTTTTCACAATAATATTATACATGAAATTGAGCTTACATTTTACTTTATCAAATGCTTTTATTTTTCTCACGTTGAGAAAGGGCAAAGTTAATTTTTGGTGTGTTTTATTCTACTGTTGTATCTTCTCTTTGTCGTAATTAAAAATAACTTTGTTTAAGGATAGCTTTGCTATGATATAATTTTTCTTATGTATGAATTACGAGATTAAACAAAAATGTGAACACGATTTACATAATAAAATAATATTATTTTCAACTTAAAACTTTAAAATATTATATTAGTTTTAATATATTGTTCAACTTACTCGTTTTTACTTAATGTGAAACTAAACTTATACTTGGATTCTTAATACGAAGATGCATAGACATTACAAGAAAAATATTATTTAGAGACCAATTTTTAGCTAACAAATGAAATGGTTGCTAATTGTGACCAAAATAATCACCAAATTAAATTTTGGTTGCTAAATAACTAATCTAATGATATAGGTCACTAAAACATTGATAGCTAATGTTAGATACCAATTATCTTGAGTTACTTGGTCACTAAATTCAATCATTACTTCTATTTTGTAGTTATTTAGCAACCAAAATTTAATTTGGTGACTATTTTGGTCACAATTAGCAACCATTTCATTTGGTAGCTAAAAATTGGTCTCTAAATAATATTTTTCTTGTAATGAGATTAAGGAACATAAAACATTTAAAAAGTTATTATTTGAAGCATAAAACATTTATTTCATATATATTTTGTAGATTTTTTGAAGAGATTAACTTTCAAACTGTTGGAAAAATCCGAGAGAGAAACACTAGGAAAACAAACAAGAACGAGAACAAGGCCAAACACACAAGAAAATGACACTACCTTCAACCCAAAACCTTAAGACGTTTTTATGGATTTTTTTCTTATATGTTGCTCAACAATCACTATTAGAAAATTGCTCAATAGTGACTGAAATCAGTGACCGAAAAAATCAGTCACTATCAATGACCGAAAAAATCGGTCACTATCGATGACCGAATCAGTGACCAAATTTATGACTGAATTTGTGACTGATTTTGTGACCGATTTCTGTGTGATTCCGTGACCGAATTTGTGATCGAATCTGTGACCGATTTTGTGACTGAATTATGACCGATTCTGTGACTTATTTTGTGACCGAATATGTGACTGAATCAATGATCAAATTTGTGATCGATTTTTTCGGTCACTGAGAGTGATCGATTTTTTCGATCACCGATAGTGACCAATGTTTTCGATCACTAATTTCAGTCATTATTTAGCAATTTTCTAGTAGTGTCTGGTCTAGCCGGCTTTTTTTCATACTGTAGCGCAGTTATATGAACATGTTAATTCATATGATCTGGTCTAATCGGTTCTTTTTCACACTGTGACACAGGCATATGAACATGTTAACCCACATGATCTAGTCTAACTGATTTCTTTTCACACATGTGTATTCATTATATGTCGAACGTTTATTCAAGTAGAAACACCTGTAGTTATCTAAAAAGAAGATTTTCTTTATACTTATAATTTTAGATTTAGAAAATGGTTGACTTTTTATTAAATTTTTAAAATTTCTATTTATTTTATAAAATTATATATGTTTTTTATTTAGATAAATCACTTTATTTAAAATAAGTTTATTAATTTTTAAAAATTTTAAATACTTTTATTAATTAATTTAAGCTAATAGTGTTTTGAGTTTTTATTTTATAATTTTGATCATATATAACTTTCACATAACATTATGAAATAAAAGATTAATTATTTAAATTAATATTGTTAAATCTTTGTTTTACTTTTGAGTTATATAATTAAAATTTCACCTAACAAACATTAAAAATAATATAATAATTAAAATGAGTATTCAGTGTATTAAATGATAAGATCGATGTCCAACTTAAAATCTAAAAAGTACTTATGTAAACACTAGCTGAAAATAAATTAGAAGATTTTAAACTAAACTAAACTTTATGACTGCTTGCCAACTTATTAATTAGCCAAAATAAATTATTAGCTAATTTATTATCTTTATTAAACATATTTTATGTCAAAAAAATTATTAAACTAAAAAACTTGTTTAAAATATAAATTTTTTAACTTAATTTTAAAATATATTTTTATGATTAAAAAATTATTTATGACGAAATTTTAATTTAATTTACTTTATATATCCAAAAATATTTTGACGGTAAACTTTATATGAAATTAAGATATAGCAAACATATATGTATACATATATATAAAATAAAATAAATTGAATATTTGTCATGCACGAAACAAATATTTGAAATTATAATAAAATAATATTTGAGAAATATGTGTACGTGTTTAACATGCATAAGTATACAACATAAATTAAATAAAGTTGATAAAAAAGTTAAATGCAGAAACATATTTGTCATTCAAGTTTTAAGTTCAAGCTCCAAACAATGAAATAAAAATGAAAAGCTTATGATAAAGCTGTCATATAATATATAAATTGATTCATTTGATGAAGTGTGTTGTCTTGTTGATTTGAATGTGGCATTTGATGTTGTAGGTGAATATTTTGCATGGAGAAATCTTAAAGAGAAGGAGTGTAGAACTATGGATGAATATTAGCAAAAATGACTGAATTTGAATCTCGTAAAGTTATATCGTGAATGCCTTTTCTTTTCCTTTCCAATGACAACATCTTCTTATGTTTGAAATATTTATGAGCGTGACTAGCGAGTTGAGAAGATGTTTCGGTTACAATAATTTCTTTTGAAATCTTTTTCCAATTTACTCCATACATTTTGAGGCCAACAAGAAACCACCTACGAAAAAAATACTTACAGAATCTTAATACCTAAACATAAAGCTACAAATGAAAAGTTACCCCATTTCGAGCAAATTTCATTTTTGGAGCGTCTCAATCCGAGCTCTCTATCAACAGTTATGGTTGTTTGAAGTTTTTTAACCCTAAATTTTTGAAACCCTAAATCTATGATAAACCTATACGATGTAAGAACTCTACCATTAAATATATATTAAATCAAGATGCTGATAAAAATTTTGGATAAAAAATAAATTTCTAACTTCTTTAATGAATTTTACAAAATTGCTAACATGTTGCAAAGAGACGAGGTAAAGGGTATCAAACCAAGCATTCAATCAAGACCACCAAGAAGCTTGCACACACCAAACGAATGTAGAAGAAACCCAAAATGGAGCATCTCGAACCCTGAATCATGTTCTCTACTAGGTATAAAAACATACCTCTTGTACAGTAGTGGTGACGCCAAACACCGACAAGACTAACGGACACAAATAGGGTCAAACGAACACTACCAAAACCACAAAATGCAAAAAAAAAGTCAATAAAATACCACAATCAGTGAAAGCAAACGAACATGGAGGAGAAAGGAACAACTAAAAGCTTGAAACAAAGGATACCTTGAACGGAGCTTCAAATGAAAATGACACCGTTCAAACGAAACTCTCAACGTAAATGAAGGACCAAGAGTGAAATGGAGCTGAATGGAGAACCTAAGGAGCTCAAAACACAGCGAAAAGACGCCAGTGAATATAGAACGCACACGCAGCAGAGGGAAAAGAAAAGTGAAAGTGAAAAAGCATGGCGTGGGTTAAAACAGGCATAATCACGTCGGTTTTAAGCTCTTAACCGACGTGATGCACCCCACTAAAACCCCTAAATTCAAATTCAAAGGAAGCACAACGTCGGTTTTGAGCTCCTAACCAACGTTGTGTTGAACCCTAATTTACCCAATTTTTTTACCAAATTATTAGAGGGAGCATGACGTCGGTTGGACTCCCAAAACCGACGTCATGTTGGTATACACCACGTCGGTTAGGAGCTTATAACCGACGTGATGACTTAACCGCCATATTAAATTTTTAAAATTTTGAATTTTTATTTTTACTGTCTTTTCTAAGACATTTTTTTTATTAGCCGACATGGTGTATATATCGCAACGACGATTTTGCTCCAATCGACGTTATGAATGTTTATTTATTCACAAAAATGCCACCACATTTTTAACAACGTCGTTTTCGGTTTTAACCGTCTTTATATGATGACGTTAAACAGTGTTTTTCTACTGGTGACAGTCTCATGCAAGACATGCAAGTGTAACCATATATATAATTGAAGATCTCCATGAACTCTTTCCAACGCACCGTCACACTACTTCTATGGCTTCAAGGATAATGAGAACGAAAACCTCAAAGTGGTGCCAATGACCATCCTGCGTCAATCGTTCACCACATTGTGCCCATAGTGACGAAACCCAAACTTTAGAGTGAAAATTGAGGGACCAAATTCTAACATAAATGGACGTATTATATATCATTTTAAAGAGCTCCACGAGCTCTTTCCAACGCACCCCCACATGACCTTTATAGCTTCAAGGATATTAAGAATGAAAACCTCAAAGTGGTGCCAACGACCATCCTGTGTCAGTCATCCACCACACTGCGCTCACAGTGATGAAACCCAAACTTTGGAGTGAAAATAGAGGGATCAAATGCTAACATAAATGGACGTATTATATATTATTTTGAAGAGCTCCACGAGATCTTTCTAACGCACTCTCACACGACCTCTATAGCTTCAAGGATATTTAGAACGAAAAGCTCAAATTGGTGCCAACGACCATCCTACGTTAGTCGTCCACCACACTACGCCCACAATGATGAAACTCAAACTTTGGAGTGAAAATTGAGGGATCAAATGCTAACATAAATGGACATATTATATATCATCTTGAAGAGCTCTTTGCAACGCATCTTCTCATGATGCTCACAACTTCAAGGATCTCTCAGAAAATCACTTCAAAGTAAGGCCAGTGAAACTAAACATGCGCCCAAGGTGTTCGACGAAATGCCGCAGAAGATTTTTTAGTTTTCAAAGCTGGTTTCGTGTTTGGCTTACTATGATGATTATATTTTCATAGAATTATCATTACAAATCTTAGGCTACGCACAAGAGTCACGTATAGGCACAAAAATAACATATGATCACTTTCTCTCTCAGTCATCTCATTCACATACCTCATGCACAAGAACACTTTAAATTCGGTTTCAATTCATCTACACATTAAACCTCTATAATTTTGTTTATTCATACTCCTACAAGGTGCAGCAAGTGATTTGGTGTTATTTAAACATAAAACGAAGAAGAAAAATGAAAAAAGCAACCTTGCCGGAGTGATTTTTCGGTGAAGCTCCGCTAAGAATGAACCGTCGTTCCAACAACTGGAATGTGTTCTCCATAGTCCTCTCATGTTTATATAGTGAAAATCAAGTAATGAAACATAAAGAAACGGTGTAGAAAAAGCGAGCAAAGAGCTCGCTAGTACAACTACAAGGTAGAAGATGACCGACGAGTGTACGATGAGTCTAAAGCTAATGTTCAAGGCACGGAAAGCATGTGAAAAGCTTGGCAATGAAGAGAGGATGAAGAACGAACCTCTAAAGACATAAATGAGTTGTATCTGTGGTGGTTTGAGGGAGCTCCGGCGAGATCTACACCTTCTCCGGCAAGGCTCCAATTGTCGCTTTCTCCCGCTCTTCTTCCTCTTCAATCACTCTACTTCACTCTCTCAATCACTTGGAAGATTTTGGTGCTCAAAACCGAATTGAAAATCCTCTCCCTTTAGGTGCAACATGAATGGGTATATATAGCCAAAATTTGAATTTAAAAACCGGCCACCGGCGGTTTGCCAGTCGTCCTCTGACGGCCCAAGCCCATGAGGAGTCAGGAGAGTGATTTGGGATCCAATACACAGCATTTAATGCTTGGGCAACTTGCTACCATTTGAACCCATCCTCCTGATGTGCATGCATGTGCCCCTTTATGGAGAAGGAGATGAATAGTAGCCTGAACCACTAAGATGATGCCACGTGTCCTTGTTTTGAAATCACTCTCCCTCTTTGCAGCGTCATCTTTCCAATTTTTATTTTCTCTCTTCTTTTATTTTCTTCTTCTTCATATATTATTATTGTCTTACATTTTTTATTATTATTATTATTATTATTTTCATTTTTATTCTTCTCTTTTCTATTGTCTTATTTGTTTTTATTATTTTATATTATTACTATTATTATTTTTATTTCTATTTTTATTTATTTATTTATTTTCTTTTTTTATTTTATCATTTTTTACCCAGACGAAATTGAGTGTTGATTTTTATGTTTTTTTATATGTGCAATAATTAAATAATTTTCTTATTTAATTTTATTATATCAAATGTTTTCTTTTAGATATCAAAATAATTTTAAATATTTGCATGTTTGCACTCGTCATTTGATATTTAATTCCTGTGCTCACATGTAATACACAATCATCAGAGATTTAGAAAAACAAACAAACACCACACAAAAGAAGGGTAAACTAGAGAGTTTTAAATAAATGTATATTCTTAAATTAAATCTCTATCATAACCAAGCAATATTAAATTAGACTTTTATAATTTATCTCATACATTATCATTAACACATCACATTACCATTAACACATCATACTCATATGACACGATTAATTCATATGATATGGTCTAGTAGTTTTTTTTTTTCATACAGTAGCACAATCGTATAAACTTAATCCAAATGATATGGTCTAACCGATTCTTTTTCATACCGTAACATAGTCATATGAATGTGTTAATCCATACGATCTGGTCCAATAAGTTCTTTTTCACACGTGACACAGTCATATGAACCTATTAACCCACATGATCTAGTTTATTCGGTTCTTTTTCACACGTATGTATTCATTATATGTCACGTTTCTTTGGATAGAAATAAATGTAATTATCTAAGAAGATTTTGTTTATACTTATAATTTTAGATTTAGAAAATGATTAACTTTTTATTAATTTTTTTAGAATTTCTATTTATTTTATAAAATTATATATGTTTTTTTATCTAGATAATTCATTTTATTTAAATTAGGTTTATTAATTTTTAAAACTTTAAATCCTTTTATTAATCAATTTAAGCTAATAGTGTTTTGAGTTTTTGTTTTATAATTTTGATCATATATAACTTTCACATAACATTATGAAATAAAAGATTAATTATTTAAATTTATAATGTTAAATCTTCGTTTTAAATTTGAATTATATAATTAAAAATTCACCTAACAAACATTAAAAATAATATAACAATAAAAATAAAATATTCAGTATATTAAATGTTGAGATGGATGTCCAACCTAAAATCTAAAAACCACTTCTGTAAACACTAGTTGAATTAGTTTATAAATTAGAAGATTTTCAAATAAACTATACTTTATCACTGCTTGCCAACTTATTAATTAGCCAAAATAAATTACTAGCTAATTTATTATCTTTATTAAACATATTTTATGTCAAAAAAATTATTAAACTAAAAAACTTGTATCGGAATATACATTTTTTTTAACTTAATTTTAATTTAGTGTACTTTATATATCCAAAAATATTTTGACCATAAATTTTAGTTATATGAAATTAAGATATAACAAACATATATGTATACATATATATAAAATAAAAATAAAATTTGAATATTTGTCATGCACGAAACAAATAATGTTGACATAATTGAAAGTTACAAGGAAATAATATTTGAGAAATATGTATACGTGCTTAACATGCATAAATATACAACATAAAGTAAACAAAGTTGATAAAAAAATTGAATGCAGAAATTTATAGTATCATTCACACTTTAATTTAAGTTAAGCTCCAAACAACGTAACAAAAATAAAAGCTTATGAGAGCTTTTCATTCAACTCTCACAACAATAAGCATAATGTATAAATTGATTAATTTGATTAAGTGTGTTGTTTGGTTGATTCAAATGTGACATTTGATGTTGTAGGCGAGTATTTTGTATGGAGAAATCTTGAAGAGGAGGAGTGTAGAATTGTGAGTGAATATTAGCAAGAATGACTGAGTTTGAATATTGTAAAGTTATATCGTGAATGCTTTTTCTTTTCCTTTGTGATGACAGCATCTTCTTACGTTTAAAATATTTCTGGTGTGACTAGCGAGTTGAGACTGTGTTTTGGTTACAACAATTTCTTCTGAAATCTTTTTCCAATTTACACCATACATTTTGAGGCCAACAAGAAACCACCTATGAAAAAAAACTTACAAAATCTTAATACCTAAACGTAAAGTTACAAATGAAAATGAAAAAAAATAAAATCATAAGATTTACTTGTGTTCTTGAACACTCCAAGTCTTCCTTGGTTTGCATTGTCTACACAATGCCACCCGAGAATCACTGGTCTGGTCCTTGGAGTTTGGTGAGTTCTGGGTCAAACCTGACTCAACATAAGCAACGTTTATTTTAAGTTGTGTGGCTAACTGAGTCAAATTCGACTCAACAAGAACGATGTTTGCATTGAATTGTGTCGGAGGATAATCAAGAAAGCTTTCTTGAAGTAATGGTTGACGTTGTTAAGTTCTTCGTGGTTGATCTCAAGCATTTTACCAAACATTTCATCATTCAATGCACTCTCCTATTCATTCCCTCCAATATTACTCATTCTTTCTACCTTCTTTGTAAATTATATTAAAATCTGGCTCTAACAAAATGAAGTTATCTCCTTCTCTACTGCTTTTATAAGAGGAAGTTCTCTCTTTCTCTTGCTACTTTTATAAGCTCCAACTAAGACTTCTTTCTAAGTTGAATTTATCTTTTAAATAAGGATTTTTTTAAAGATAAATTTCTTTATCTTATCCATCTTTTATCTATTCTAGATATTTAACTATGATAATGGTTATATTTTACATGCGTGTACAATATATGATGTAATTTCTTAGCATATTTATTATTTCTTGCAATATACTTGGTAACAAATTTTATTACGTTCATTATATCTTATTTTATATAATTAAAGTCAATTATAAATATAAAAAAATTGAATTAGAATTTAAATTATAATAAAAGAATTTGGAAGAATTAATTATTTATTAACAACATATTTTATTTTAGAATTATAATGAATAGTTGTTATTATGATAAGATGTTATTCTAATATTATTAGTTTTCGAAAAATAATAACATTTAATTTAAAATAAAATATTAAAAATAATATATAATAAATATAAAATATTAAAAAATCTTAAAAGTATTATTTCAAATATATGTATAACTCTCATTCAATTACTTTATTTGATATGGAGTGAGGACATTATCAAAGCAACTTATTCTCAAGCTGTGTTTTCTAAACAATGTTAAAAAGATTTAATTTCATATCTTATTATTTAACTATATTATTATTTTATAAATTTGATCACTCAATTTGTTGTATACTTTAATGATACGTTAAGAAATACTGTTTATTTAATAATGTACACGTACTTTCAGTTCTGAATAACTAAACTACTAAAATCTAAATATATCAATATATATATATATATATATAATTAATAAATATATATTTTTAAAATCATATTCACATTAGCTATTAAATAGTATAAAAAGACACTCATTGAATATAATATTTTTTCCATATAAACTATAAATAACAATAAATTCATTATTTCAGTGAGGAATAATTAATTTGAACATAGATTACAAAATAATAATTGATTAAAATGGCTATGTTTTTTTTGGTTAAAAAAAATTGAGGTCTGTGCTTTATATGAAACCATCCAATCCAAACTTGAAAACATTAAATATTAGCATTTTTTGTTCTTTATTTTTTTTTTTTATTAAATATGCCTACTTTGCTCATTTAAACGTTATCTGTGTGTCAATTTGTGTGTTTGCCATATATAATTAAGAGATTTAATCACTATATTAATTTTTTTTATATCATATTATTATTATTATCATATGATATAACTAAGAAGTTTAAACACTTACTAAATAAGTTTTAACGTAATAATAATAATAATAACATTATTATTATTATTATTATTATTATTATTTTCATTATTATTGTAAACATTCGATTTTGTTTGGATAAATAAAATTAAAAAAATTTATCTATAACTAAAAAATAAAAATAAAAATGTAGAATATTTTTTCTCTCAATAAATATTACAACCTTAAAAATAATTAATTTTAATAAAAAATCTAATTAATTATATTAATCTTTTTTAAATATATATATATATATATATATATATATATATATATATATATTTATCATATATTTATCTGGTCATTCCTAATGAATTATGAAAAATAAAATTAGGAGAAAATGTGAATAATGAAATTAACATTATGAGTGAGAAAGGATAATGATGAGCTAATTGGTGACAAAGTATGTTGGTTACCGACCATTCACCACGTGCTCCATAAATAGTCAAATTAACTACTCAATAACGCGTACATTAAATAATTAAATTTTCAGGTACATTTATATTTTATTAAATAATTAAATGTTTATTGATTTTTCAAGTTATTTCTTTTATATTTGCATTCTTTTTATTTCTCTTCTCAAAGCAACTTTTAAAATTGTACGGAAAAATTATAGATGATAATTATTACATAATGATTTTTTCGTGGAACTATACAAACACAATTATTTAGTTAGAGTAGCATTGTATCCAAATTCATAAAGATATATTTGATTAGGAAACCCTAAACTTAAACTCGAATTAAACTCTAAATCTTAAATTATTTTATCTTCCAAATTTTAGTATAATTATTTTTGAACCAGCATAAAGTCTCTTCTTTGATGACTAAATGTGAAGAAAAATATGCTTTTACTTAATAATTTTTATTTCTATATTATTTTTAATTATAAAAGTACTACTTTGTTTTCAATTTTGTTTCCTGATTTTAGGATTTGTACAAGTAGAAACAACTATTTTTTTTCTTTGTTTATATACAAATATTTGAAAGCAAAAAATAGATTAAAATAATTTGAAATTTTTTTATAATTAAAATAGAAAATATAAATAAACATTCAAATAAATGTCTGTTTAAGTTATTTTGTCCTCTGTAAATAATGAATGAAAACAATACGATCTTTAATTTTTTTTTCAATAAATTTGTTTTTTTTACAAAATAAAGCTAGATATTTATATTTTGATATTTGAATTTAGTTTATTTATACTAATTTAATTTTATTTTAATCATATTATTTAAAAAAATATTGTTTCATTGAATTTTCAAAATAAGAAAAACTCATATGTAAATTAATAAATAAAACGTTTAGAATTTTTACTAGTGATTATGTATTTAGTGAAGAAAGTTCACTTCTAAATTTAATAAACTTAATTATATTATCAAGACAATAGGTTGACAACCTATTAATTATATTATTGTGAAAAAAAAAGTATATATCTCAGCTTAGCATATTTTTAACCTAAAATAAATCAAAAATAACTTATTTTTTAAAGTAAAAACCGATAAAAATAGTAAATTTACCAATGAAACAATTGCGTGGTAGAAATATTAGCTTGATTAAAGTGACATGAGATGGAAGAAAAAGTAAGTGAAATTGATTCTTATCTTTTTTATGGTAAGAGGATTTTTAAGGATAAATTTTTGTTGTTGTGAGCTAACTTAACATCAAAGGTTACTTTGTTTTCTTAATTTTTTTTTTCTTGTTTTTATCTCTCTTGGTTATCTGTGTCTCTTTTTACTCAAAATTTGATTTATATTCTAACTCTTTTTCTTTTTATTTTTTAGGCAACAAACATTTATTAAGTAAGGAAAACTAATTTAATTAGTTAAGTTTAAATGGTACATGAAAGATTGAAAAATAAGTTTCGAATTTTTTTTTAGGTTAAATAGTAGATTAAATACCTATTGTTTGACTAGTTTAGGAGATTTGGAATAAAAATGTAGGAGATTTAGGACTTTTTGTTGGGTTAAGTTTGGAATTTTTTGTTGGGTTAAACAGTAGATTAAATACCTATTGTTGTGATGATGAAATTTAAATTTACATACCTGAAAGGAGTCTTGAAATAAAAATGTAGTTTATATAACGTTTGAAATTGAAATTATTTGTTATATGATTTTAATGTAATTAAACATTATATATGATAAAGAAAAATATTATTTTATTCTTTTAATGTTTTTTTAAACTATATTTGAACGTTGTTTGGATTGAGGTTGGGTCAAAAACTATTATCCATAACTCATTTTATTTAAAGTATAATAGCTTAAATGTCATAATTCAATTGTAACATTGACATGACACACCTAACCTCCATTTCAAGATAATTGATATCACCTTTAATATATTGTAATCCTAAATTACATGAAAACTAAATAAGTCATGAAGAGTGTAGACTTCAAAAAACTTAAATATCAGGTGTAACTTATTTGTGTATATCAAAATTATACATTTATTGAGGAGGATGTACGAGCTTATGTTGCTTGTTGAATGTTATAATTGAATAAAAATCTTGAAAATGTTAACTTTTAAGACTTTATGATATTTGTGATTGCGAAATGAGTTGTTTTTGTTTGTTTTGTATGATGATTTTTTTGATAGATGAAATTCACCTAACAAATCTCAATATATAAGAAATTGACTAATTTTTTATTTAAATCTACCAAACAAGTTATGCTTTACCTAACAAATTTACTCTATTTTAAGATGATATATGATTTGTATATAGATTGAAATGTTTATATATATGAAATTGATATGTATGAAAATAAGATTTCATAAATGGATTGAAAGTTAAACTACTCCATATCTCTTAACTGTTGTTGGACTGCTTCTCTTTCACTTTGTAAAGCTTGTTGGATCATCATTTGCATTGGTTGAACATTACATTTGGAGCTTCTCGAGCAACACAAGAAGTGAAGTTAGTCTTGGAGAAAGCACTGTGTCCAAGCATTGAGGGATCTCTACATGTTCTTTAGTCTCTTGTAGAGAATGCTCCTAAGCAACTTCGGGGGATTAAGAGACAACAACTTCAGGTACTGGAACAACAATCGTCTCAAGAGGCTTAATGGAAGCACTGATATACAAATTTAAGATCTTCAATACTTCAGCTTGACAACTTCTATTTCAGCCTTGTGAAGAGGTAAAAACTTTGTAGCCACTTTATGCCATTCCAAAATGAAGATTATATTTCCCTTTGGCAAATCCTCTTTTAAGCATCTATGTGTAACAACACCTTTAACATCTTTATTCAGAAATAGCTTGATCTTAGCAAAAGAGACCTGATGAAGGTTGTAGTGACTAATATAACACCATGTGGAATATGTTGAACCATTTGCCATAAGGCAAAATCAAGTTCTTGAAGAAACATGGTGGTGAAGTCATCTAATGAGTATATCTAGTAACATTGTATTCATAAGATGAAGAAGTACCTAAAAAGTGTCTAGCAAGATTTTCATTCTATGCAGTAACAACTTCATCTTCATACAATATTCTATGAATTAGTCGCTTCTTGCTAAAAGCATAACTCCAATCTTTAAGAGTGACTTTGAAGAGCAACTTTAGGCTTCATATAAGAAGGAGTTGCAAATTCCTTAAGTTTCCTATAGTTGAGAGCACATAAATAAGGACAAATGATGTTAATATGCACCTTAAACTCTGAGTCCTTAGATGTCTTTGTTAAGAGAAATGATAAACATATAATTCTTGACAAATGATTGAATTATAATATTATCAATCTTTATCAAATTCTCTAAAGAATGATAGAATTCATCAACTGACAATGATAAAAACCTTACCATCTGATACATGGATAGATATTTCATTAAATAAAATAATTATTTATAAAAATAACATCAAATTTTATAGGTTATAAACAAAATACCTTTTTTTAATAACTTATATTTCATTAATAAACATTTCACATTTATAATATCTGTTATTATAAAAATATCATATACTAATGAGTCTTAAACTTCTATCTATATTACCTTTAAAATTTTAAAATATGTTAATTATATAAATTTTTGTTGGATATTATAAACATGTATTAATGTACATAGTTATTTTTGGAGGTGCCCACAAATATATAT